>Ga0134126_10000145_pt1 | contig 94950 bp, 79 predicted proteins | sample KB31752_FD_96881 | JGI IMG/M metagenome (GOLD analysis project Ga0134126, IMG submission 96881) | Terrestrial soil microbial communities with excess Nitrogen fertilizer from Kellogg Biological Station, Michigan, USA - KB3-175-2 | ecosystem: Environmental > Terrestrial > Soil > Unclassified ...
CGCGGCTCTGCCCCAGGGCAAGCCCTGGTTCGTCGCTCCACTTGCATGTGTTAAGCACGCCGCCAGCGTTCGTCCTGAGCCAGGATCAAACTCTCCGTGAAGAACTTCACGAAAAGCTGTCATAGGCAATAGGGACCTATACACCGTGGTCCCCTCTATGACGGGGTACTTCTCTACTTGACTCTTTGCCGTCACCGGGCACGCCGAAGCGCTCCCGTGACGGGTCGAACCTGGACGCACACCGTGATCGATTCTCGATCAAAGGTGCGCATGCTGTTGAGTTTTCAAAGACCGTCGTAGCCTCTTCGAGAGGACTTCTCGCTAGAGGAGACCGTTCAGCCCACGCCCAAGGGCGCTTCCAGGCCGACCGTACAGTATAGCGCTCTTCCCTGCTTCGTGATGTGAGCGTAGCCCACCGTCTCGGTCGCAGAGCCGAGCTGCTGTGCACCGCACTATAGGACATCCTGCGGACGGGCGTCTTCAGACGGCGCGCAGTCTGCGGAAGCGGCGCTTGCCCACACGCAATACGACCCCCTCGAGCTGATCCGCAGGGAGGTCGTACTCCCCGGCACCGAGCGCTCGCTCGTCGAGCCAGACTCCCCCGTGGTCGATCAGCCGCCGGGCCTCCGAGCGCGAGAGCTCGAACGCAGCCGCGATCAGCTCGGGGATGTGGACCGCCCCGTTTCCGGCCGCGAAGCCGAGATCCTGGATCTCGACCGGCGCCGCGCCTTCCACGAAGACGCGGTCAAAGCGACGCTCTGCCTCGAGGGCCTCCTCAGGCGAGTGCAGCCAGCCGACCAGAGCACGGGCAAGCGCGCGCTTGGACTCGCGCGGCGCCTGCTCGCCCTCGGGCGCACGGCCCAGGAGCAGCCTGTAGTACTCGCCCATCGCCTCGTCGGGGATGCTCAGTGTCCTGCCATACATCTCCTCAGGCGAGTCGGACACCCCGATGTGGTTGCCGAGCGACTTCGACATCTTCTTTATGCCGTCCGTGCCGACCAGGATCGGCATCGTCAGGATCGCCTGCTCGGGCTGGCCGTAGGCACGCTGGACGTCACGCCCCAGCAAGAGGTTGAACTTCTGATCGGTCCCCCCCAACTCCACGTCTGCACGCACCGCCACCGAGTCGTACCCTTGCAAGAGCGGGTAGAGCAGCTCCAACATCGAGATCGGCTCGGACGCCGACCAGCGTTTGGCGAAATCCTCGCGCTCCAGGATCTGGGCCACCGTGGTGGTGCGCACGAGCGCCAAGAGGTCCGCCATCGGCATGTCCAGCCACTCGCCGTTGCGCCGTACCTCCAGCCGCTCGGAGCCGCCGTCCAGGATCTTCAAGGCCTGCGCCTGGAACGTGGCCGCGTTCGCCTCGATCTCGGCCTCGGAGAGCATCGGCCTCAACGTCGAGCGCCCCGAAGGGTCTCCCACACGCGCGGTGTAGTCACCGATGATCAGAACCACCAGGTGGCCCGCGTCCTGGAACTCGCGCAGCTTGCGCAGCACGACCGCGTGCCCGAGATGAATGTCCGGCGCGGTCGGGTCGATCCCGAGCTTCACGCGCAACTGACGGCCCCTTGCGGCGGCGCTCGCAAGCTTCTCGGCCAGCGCTCCCGAAGGCAGGCTATCGACCGCGTTTGCGCCCAGCCGCGCGGCCGCGTCGAGCTGAGCGGAGGAGATCTCGCCGCCTTCCTCACCGGCCAGGCTGGGGCCGTCCTCGGAGGCGACCGGGTGTGTATTGGGCATCGGACCCAATGCTAGACTCTCGCCTCCCGGTGGAGCTGGTCGCATCGCCTGCCGGCAGTCGGCCGCGCTTGAAGAGGCTTCGCTTCGTGCTGATCCTCTTCGCCGTCCTGCTGCTCGGCCTCATCTCGTTCGTGTTCGGCATCTTCATGGCCGTCGCCTCCGACCTGCCGTCTCTGACGAAGTTCTCGCAGCTAAAGGAAGCCCAGAGCTCGGTCCTGCTCGACGACCTCGGGCATCCGATCGGCGTGATCAGCGAACAGAACCGCGTGATCGTCACGCCCCAGGAGATCCCCCCGATCGTCAAGCAGGCGGTGATCTCGATCGAGGACAAGCGCTTTGAGACCAACAGCGGCGTCGACATCCGCGGGATCGCCCGCGCGTTCGTGCAGGACGTCGCCCACAAAGGCACGGTCCAAGGCGCCTCCACGATCGAGCAGCAGTTCATCAAGAACGCCTTGCAGGCCCAGTCGCACAGGACGATCCTCGAGAAGCTGCGCGAGACGGCGCTTGCCTACCAGCTCTCACACAAGTGGTCGAAGGAAAAGATCATCACCGCCTATCTCAACACGATCTATTTCGGCAACGGCGCCTACGGGATCGAGTCCGCGGCGCAAACCTACTTCGGCTCGGACGTCAACCATCTCGGCTGCGGCGAGCCTGGGCACAAGCTCTGCGTGCAGGAGCTGGAGCCGGCCGAAGCGGCCTTGCTCGCGGGGATCATCCAGTCGCCGACCGCCTATGACCCGGCCAACCACCCGCTCGCCGCCAAGACAAGGCGTGACGTGGTCCTCGCCCAGATGCTCCAGCAGGGCTACATAAGACGGTCTGTGTACGAAGAAAGCATCAACCAGACCTTGCCCGCGCCGAAGGACATCCAGACGCCGCATCAGCCGTTGGTCGAAGGGGTCGACGTGGGCTACTTCACAAGCTGGGTCCAGCAGCAGGTGATCGAACGCTACGGAGCCCCACGCGTGTTCAACGGAGGACTGCGCATCAAGACAACGCTCGATCTGGGCTTGCAGCGCGCCGCCGAACAGGCCATCGACGGCTATCTGCCGGGCCCGGCGGGCCCGGCGGCCGCGCTTGTGGCAATCGAAAACTCCACCGGCCAAGTGCGAGCCATGGTGGGCGGGCGCAACTATGACGAGACCCCTTTCAACCTCGCCACCGAGGGCGAGCGCCAACCCGGATCCTCCTTCAAGGCCTTCGACCTGGCAGCGGCCTTGGAGGACGGCATCTCCCCCGACTCTGTGTGGTCCTCGCGCCAGAAGGTCTTCTACGTGTCCAGCCCCCACGGCAAGGAAAAGTTCGTGGTCCACAACGACGAAGGTGCGTATACAGGCTCGAACACGCTCACCGGCGCCACGGCCTACTCCGACAACTCGATCTACGCCGAAGTAGGTCTGAAGGTGGGCACTCCTCGCATCGCCCGCCTGGCGCATAGGATGGGAATCACCACGCCTCTATCCACCAACCCGGCAATGACGATCGGTGGGCTCAAGGTAGGTGTCACGCCGCTGGACATGGCCCATTCCTATGAGACGATCGCCCACGGCGGCGAGCGCGTTAGCGGCTCGCTCGTGTCGGACTCCCAGCCCGTGGGGATCCAAGAAGTGAGCGCGGGTCGCCATACGCTCTCCGACGGTCACCACAACGATCGCAACGCCGTGCGCATAAAGCGCGTGCTCCCGCCCGAAGTGGCCTCCACCGAGACGTCGGTACTGGAGACCGTGCTCCAATACGGCACCGCGCGGGCTGCGGCGATCGGCCAGTTCGCCGCCGGCAAGACCGGCACCACCTCAAACTACGGGGACGCCTGGTTCGTGGGCTGGGACAGCAAGTACACGGTCGCTGTGTGGGTCGGCTACCCCAACAGCCTCGTGCCGATGACGACCGACTTCAACGGCAGCCCCGTGCTCGGCGGGACTTTTCCCGCGCTCATCTGGCACAACTTCATGCTCTCGGCGATCCAGGTGGAACACGACCGCGCCCAACAGAGCTCTAAGAACACCAACACTAAAGGTGGCACTGCAGGCGGGTCGGTTGAATCGCAGACAAACAGCGAAACCAAGGGCGTGCCCAGCCCTGCCACGGGCAAACATGTGAGGGGTACAGGTGAAGGTCAGACAGGCGCACCTCCCACTCACGAAAACGCGACAGGCGAATCGCACGAAGGGGCTTCCGAAAAAGAACGCGCACCTGCGCCCACTCCAGCACCAGCAACACCAGCGCCGGCCGCACCTGCGCCGGCAACACCATCGACCGAAGCGACTCCGAGCTCAAAATCGGGCGCGGGGGCAGGTCCAACGGGCGGCGTCAGCCCCACAGGCTAGGTCGGGTCTGCACCGGTAGGCACAAGACCCTCAGCAATTGACATATTGAACCCCTAATTCCGGTTCAAATGTCATAATTTAATTGCTCTATCCGGCCAGAATCATCTGAGCGGATGCGGCCGCGAGACATGCGGGTTCTCGACCAAGCAATAACGCCAGCGCAACTCCACAGCCTTCGTGATCCCGACGCGGGTCCCCTCCACAACCTGTGGAGGACTCATCTCCCGTTCCTGCTTGGCGGACCGAATAACAACCGGTCCGTCAAGCAAACTGGTGCCATTCTCGCTTAGCTCGACGCCAAGTGCCTGCGTCAGCTTGCCCGGTCCCGAGCAAAGCTCCTCCACCCGCACACGCCCGCGTCGCATCCGCATCTCCTCGATCCCCTCCAGCGGCTCGAGCGCGCGGATCAGCACAGCTGCGCCCACCCCGCAAGGCTCACAAACGGCGTTTAGAAGTGCGTGGATTCCGTAGGAGCGATACACGTACGCCACGCCAGGCTCACCAAACAGCGTGCGCGTGCGTGGCGTCACCCCCACGAATGCGTGACAGGCAGGCTCGCTCTCATGGTAGGCCTTCGTCTCGACGATCATCCCAGCGAGGCCCCGGTGCTCGACTATGCAGCCGATCAGATCACGGGCCACCTCGAGCACCGGCCGTACATAGAACTCCACCGGCAGGAGCTCACCCGACTCCACTGACAGCACCTCTCGCTCCTCACGCGCGCCCGCCCACGCGTGGCGCAGCCCATTCGCCGCAACACCCATGCCGGCGTCCATCAGCCTCCGGGCCGCTCGAGCACCGCGCGGGCCTGCTCCAGCTGCTCGCGCACCCGCGGAAGCGCAGTCCCGCCCTGGGAGACCTTCGATTCAAGCCAAGAGTCGCGCGCCAGCACCTCGTAGTACTCACTCACGGCCTCGGGATCCCCAAGCAAGTCGCTCTGGGTCCGCAGATCCTCGGCGCCCAGCTCGGACAATTGCCTACCGCTGTCCACAGCCACGCGCACCAGTCCGGCCACCACCCCGTGCGCCTGGCGGAAGGGCAGGCCACGCCGCACGAGCAGGTCGGCCACGTCGGTGGCCGCGATCAGCTCGTCGCCGGCAGCTGCCGCGAGCCGCTCGCGGTCGAAGCTCACGCCCGAGACCATCCCCTGCGCGGCCGCGAGCGCCAGCCCGAGCGTGTCCACGGCGTCGAACAGGTGCTCCTTGTCCTCCTGCAGGTCCTTGTTGTAGGTGAGCGGGAGCCCATGCATCACCCCATGCAGGCCGCCCAGGTGGGAGACCACGCGCGGGGCCTTCGCGCGCAGGAGCTCGGCCGCATCGGGATTCTTCTTCTGAGGCATGATCGAGGAGCCCGCGCTCCACGCGTCCGGCAGCTCGCAGAAGCCGAACTCCGCGCTCGACCACAACACCAGCTCCGCGCCCAGGCGCGAGAGATGGGTGGCGCAGGTCGAAGCGGCGCTCAGGTAGTCGAGGGCGAAGTCGCGGTTGGAGACAGCATCGATCGAGTTTGGCGCGACCTGTGCGAAGCCGAGCTCACGCGCCACCAGCTCGCGGTCGGTGTCGAAGTTCACGCCGGCCAGCGCCCCGGCTCCCAGCGGCAGAGCAGCGCACTGGCGCTCGGCGAAGGCAAAACGCTCGCGGTCGCGCGCCAGCATCCAGAAGTAGGCAAGCAGGTGGTGGCTGAGGTATACGGGCTGGGCACGTTGCAGGTGGGTATAGCCGGGCATCGGCCAGTCCAGGTGCTCCTCGGCCCGCTCGATCAGCACGCCCATCAGGCGTGCCACCGCCTCCTGTGCCTCGCGCGCGCACGCGCGGGTATACATAACCAGGTCTGTGGCCACCTGGTCGTTGCGCGAGCGGGCCGTGTGCAGCTTGCCGCCGACCGGCCCAGCCAGCTCGGTCAGGTGGCGCTCGATCGCCATATGGACGTCTTCGTCCTCGGGCACAAAAGCGAAGCTCCCCTGCTCGAACTCCTCGTGTACCCGCTCCAGCCCCTGCAACAGCGCGTCACGGTCCTCCGCGGAGATGATGCCCTGCGCAGCGAGCATCTTCGCGTGTGCGCGTGACTGGGCGATGTCCTGCGGCCACAGGCGCCGGTCGAAGCCGACCGAGGTGTTCATCCGCACGAAGGCGGGATCTTGGGGCTCGCGGAAGCGGGACAAGGCCCGCAGTCTATGCACCGACCGGCGCGGCCAGGTCCTCCAGCTCCAGCACCTCGAGCATGACGCGCAGGTCGTTGTCGCCGACCTCGCCGCCGCGCCGCTCGGCCTCGAGCACCCACTCGAACAGGACCACGAAGGCGAGTGGGGTGTCGAGATCGTTGGCGAGCGCTTCGCGGAAGGAGTCGACGTAGTGGTGCATGTCCGGTGGGCTCGGCTCCCTGGGTGCCAGCGTCTCCAGCACTTCGCGGATGCGACCGGCGTTCTTCGAGCCGGTCATCAGGCCCTCGAAGGCATCGCCGAGGGGCATCGAGTAGTGCGTGCCCAGCAGGTAGATGGCGACGGCGGGATGGCCGAAGTGGTTGAGCGCGTCGCGCAGCAGGATGCGCGAGCTCGGCTCGACCGGCTCCCACTCCTCGCCGTCGCGGCCCGCGCCGAAGCAGACGTTGACCCAGCGCTCGACGTCGGCGCGGGGGACCTCGAGCAGGTTCATCTCGGTGTCAGGCTCGGTGTCGTCGCCGGGCAAGCCGAGCGAGGACGGCCGTTGTCCTTCGGAGAGCTCGTAGAGCATGTCCTCGCCCGTGGGCGAGTCGAACAGGAACTTCGTGCCGAAGCCTTCGCGCTGGAGGAAGCGCTCGAGGAAGCTGAACAGCACGAGCGGGCGGGTGGACTCGACGTCCACGATCCCGTCCCCTCCATTCGGAGACGCCCTCACCTCGACCCGAATGGCGTCACCCGCGCCGACCGGGACGAGTTCTTCGCTCAGCGAGTCGTACAGGCGTATCTCACGCACGGCCTAAGACTACACCTCGTTCTAGTCGTAGCGGTGAAAATTTACGCTGCCTATGAACGTGTCGGATAGGTCCAATAGTCGATCTCTCAGCCGTGGCGACCACCCGCCCTCCAGCGCCGGCGCTTGGGCGTCCAGCGCGCGCTCAGGCGTCCGCCGCCGCGCGTGCATCCGGGCTCCTCGCAGCGCAGGTCCCATGCGGGACGGCGCGCCACCGTATAGCGATCGCTTCCGTCGATTGGAAAGGAGCGCGTCCACTGCCACCCATATTGACTATGCCTGCGCACGCGTACCCACCTCCCGCGTCACTCGCAAGACCTGTTGAGAAACACACTTGTCGCGCAATCTACGGCAGCCACACGAGCCGAAGCTGCCCTGCTGCCGGTAACAGTCATGCAGACCCTTAACAGCCATCGCCGATCCGTCCTTTGAGAGCGGGTTGAAAAGACCGACGCCGGGACGCACGTCCAGTTCAGGTCAGAGAGCACCCCGGCGCCGGTTAGCCTGGAGGGGCCGCGTGCTTCCTATCACGCTGTGGGGTCCAGTGCAAGCAAAACCCGGCAACTGTTTCCCACTTCTTCACGGCCTTTGCTCACAGTGAAAAGCGCCCAAAACCGTGTGCCTGGTGTTTCTCACTTTTTATGGTTCGCGTGGCGACGCATTCGGTATGCTCGGCTGGACTTCTTCGCTAGCTCATGACAACCAACCTTTTTGACTATTTCGAGGAAGCATCGGGAGAGGATGGGGCAGGCCATGCCCCATGGGCTGCCCGCGCGCCAAGGCGGCCGAGTGCGAGCTTCGATATCAAGCTCGTGCCGCGCTCGCCGGACTGGCGCAAAGACCCCGAGTCGCTGAAGGCGCTCGAGCGAATCGAAGCCGAGCCGTGGGCGCAGGAGCTCACGCGCACCGATGAGGGCGTGGAGCTGCGCCTGGACGACAACTGGATCGAGACGACCGGGGCGGCCCTGGAGGCCGGTGGAGGCGCCGAAGCGGCGCTCGTGGACCTCGCGCGCGGCGGCCGCTACGCGATCCAGTTCTGGGACGCCAACGCGACCAAGGCGCTGCACGTCGGCCACCTGCGCAACCTCGCGCTCGGCAACGCACTGGCAGCCTCGCTTCAACAGGGCGGCGGCGAGGTGGAGCGGCGCTCGGTCATCTCCGACGCCGGCCGCTCCATGGGCGAGGCGATGGCGGGCATCATCCGCAGCGGCCACCACACCTCCGCCTGGCCCGAGGGCGATCAGAAGAGCGACCACTTCGTGGGCCTCTGCTACGCCGACTATGTAGCCGCCGGCGGCTTTGCCGAGGAGGGGATCGACGAGCGCGAGGATTCGCTGACACGCGAGCTGCGCATGCAGAACGACGCCGCCGACGAGCTGCTCAAACGCGTGATGGCCGGCGAGGGCGAGGCCTTGGAGCTGTGGTTCAAGACACGCGCCTGGGTTATCTCAGGCCAGCGCAAGACGCTCGCACGGCTCGGGGTGGCCTTCGACAGGGTGTTCTTCGAGTCCGACTTCCTCGAGGAGGGCAACGAGCTGGTGGAGCGTGGCCTCAGCGAAGGCAAGCTCGAGCGGCGCGTGGACGGCGTCGTGATCTACGACACCGGCGTCGAGCACCTCGAGGAAATGCCACTCGTGCGGGCCGACGGGCAGACCACGCAGCACATGCGGGCCGTGTCCTACTGGATGGGCACGCCCAGCGTGGAGGGCGTGACCACGATTCAGATCACGGGCACCGAGTGGGTCGCGCACTCGACCTGCATTCGCCAGCTGATGACAGAGCTCACCCAGGGGGAAAACGGGACCGCCGCCCTGGAGGGGAGCGGCGGGAATGGACAGGGAAACGCTAACGGCGGACTCAGCCGGGGCATCCATCCCACGCACGACATCTTCCACGGCATGGTCGCCCAGCAAAAGCGCGCGGTCAGCTCGAGCGACGAGGGTGGCCTGTTGATCGACGACCTGATCGAGTGGATCGAGAAGCAGATCGACTCCGATCCCGCGATGCGGGAGGTGCGCCGCGCCCACCCCGCGCCCGAACGGATCCCTGCGCAGATCGCGCTCGGCTACTTCCTGCCCTATCCGATGACCCCGCGCGTGGACTTCGAGACGGCAAAGCTGCTGACCGAGCGCGAGAGCCTCGGCTGGGACCTCGTGCGCGCGCGGGCAACGCGCGGGGGGCTCACGAGCTCGCCCGGACAGCGCCCCGCCGAAGACCCCGACTACCGCTCGGCGGTGGTGCAATCGGAGATCTACCGCCGCCACCTGCGCCTGGCGGTCGAGCGCTACGACGTCACGCCGCTGGCGCTGTACCTGCGCCATCTGGCGCGCTGGTATCTGGAACGCGAGCGCTCCGGCCACGTGGAACGGGTGATCCACACGTTGCTCGACCGCAGCGCCCGCGGGCTCGGACTGGAAGCCGGCCGATGAGGCAGCGCGCGTGGGACATGAGCTGGAGCGCACCCCACACGCGGAGCGAAATGGGACGAGACGGGGAGACGGGACGATGAGCACGCTTCTGGTCGACAACTACGACTCCTACACCTACAACGTGTTCCACCTGCTCGCCGCTGCCTGCGGGGAGGAGCCGATAGTCGTCCACAACGACATGGTCTCCTGGAGGGCACTCTCGCGCTGGGACTTCGATGCGATCGTGCTCTCCCCCGGTCCCGGGCGCCCCGACCGCTGGCACGACTTCGGCGTGTGCAGCGACATCCTGCGCTCAAGCGAGGTCCCCGTGCTTGGCGTGTGCCTCGGTCACCAGGGCCTCGGGCACGTGCTCAAAGCGACCGTCACGTACGCGCCGACGGTGATGCACGGGCGCCTCTCCCCCGTCAAGCACTCAGGCGAGGGCCTGTTCGCGGGCATTCCCCAGGGTTTTGACGTGGTGCGCTACCACTCGCTTGCGGTGAGCGGCTCGCTCGGCGAGGAGGGCCGCGAGATCGCCTGGACCGAGGATGGCGTGGTGATGGGCATCGAACACACGCAGCGGCCGATGTGGGGCGTGCAGTTTCACCCCGAGTCGATCTGCACCGAACACGGGCACAAGCTGTTCGAGAACTTCTATGCCTTGGCGCGCGAACGCGCCCGTCCGCGCGGACGGCGCCTGAACCGGCCGAGCGTGCCGCCGCGGCGATGTCGCAGGCGCAGCGCCGAGGATTCCCAGGTGCGCCTGCACGTGCGCACGATCGAGGGCGAAGCGCAGACCGAGCCCCTGTTCGAAGCCCTGTTCGGGGATGCCGAGCACGCCTTCTGGCTCGACAGCGCCAGCACGGCGACGAAGCTTGGGCAGCGCTCGTTCATGGGCTCCTCGATGGGACCCAACCGGCTGTTGCTCGAATACGACGTCGACGCGGGGATCGTCACGCGCCACGACGCCGAGGGGACGTCCAGGGAGAACGGCTCGATCTTCCAGGTGCTCGAGCGCGAGCTGGAGTCGCGCGCGATCGAGCCGCCACCGGAGCCCGCCCGCGGCCTCGTGGGTGGCTTCGTGGGCTACCTGGGCTATGAGTGCAAGGCCGACTGCGGCTCCTCGAACACGCACAAGTCAGACGTGCCGGACGCCGTGCAGATGCTGGCCAACCGCGTGATCGCGGTCGACCACACCACGGGCCAGACGTACGCGATGGCCCTGTGCGTGGGTGAGGAGCCCGACGCGCTCGAGTGGCTCGAGCACGCCGAGCGGGCAATCCGTGACGCTCTCACCTCATCGACAACCGAGCTCGCCGCGACCGGCACGAAGGAGGATCCCCCCTCCCAACCCGTGATCTTCCGCCCCGGCCGCGGGCGCGAGCAGTACCTGGCTGACATCGCTCGCTGCCAGAGCGCGCTCGGCGCCGGCGAGTCCTACGAGGTGTGCCTGACCGATCAGATCCACACCGATGCATCCCCCGATCCGTGGCAGCTGTACCGCGGCCTGCGCCGCTCCAACCCGGCGCCGTTTGCCGCCTATCTGAAGCTCGGCGAGGTGGCCGTCGTGAGCAGCTCGCCCGAGCGCTTCCTGTCGGTCGACCGCGAACGCAAGGTGATGGCACGCCCGATCAAGGGCACCGCGCCGCGTTCTGCCGACCCCGCCGAGGACGAGGCCACGCGCAAGGAGCTCCAGGAGGACGAAAAGACGTTTGCCGAGCACCTGATGATCGTGGACCTCTTGCGCAACGACCTGGGCAGGGTGTGCGAGGTCGACTCGGTCAGGGTGCCCGAGCTGATGGTGATCGAGCAGTACGCCACGGTCCACCAGATGATCTCCAACGTGGTCGGCACCCTGGAGCCAGGACGCTCACCGGTCGATTGCGTCAGGGCTTGCTTTCCCGGCGGCTCGATGACGGGCGCGCCGAAGCTGCGCACGATGGAGATCATCGACGACATCGAGCGCGAGGCCAGAGGCGTCTACTCGGGCGCGATCGGCTACTTCGGCGCCGACGGCGTGGTCGACTTGAGCATCGTGATCCGCACGATCGTGCTGCGTCCGGGCGCGACCACGATCGGCGCGGGCGGCGCGATCGTGATGCAGTCCGATCCCGAGGACGAGTTCGAGGAGATCCTGCTGAAGGCACGGGCGCCGATGGCGGCGATCGCGCGCGCGGTCACTGGCTCGGACTCGCCCGAGGCGTGGACTGTGGAAGTGGAGACGACGCTGGCGGGAGCAGCCTCGTGAGCCAAGCGGCGCTGATGGATCCGGGGATGGAAGCAGGAGAGACCGCATGAGCGAGCTCACGCCGATCGAGCCGGGCGGCGCCGCGGAGCAGTGGGAGGGCCAGAGCTGGCAGATCCGCGAGGCCACCCACGCGGACGTCCCGGCGATCGCGATCGCGATCCGCGAGCTCTTGATCGAGCTGGGCGCGGCGCCGACCTTGCCGGCCGCTCTGGAAGCCCCAGCGCGCGCCCTGATCGACGACGGCAGCCTGGGCGTGCTGCTCGTCGCCGAGCAGAAAGCTCAGATCGTGGGCGTGCTCGGCGTCAGCTGGCAGGTGGCGGTCCGGATTCCCGGCCGCTACGGGCTGATCCAGGAGCTGTGGGTCCACCCCTCGTGGAGGGGTAGGACAATAGGAGGCGACCTGCTGGTGGCACTTTTCAAGCTCGCAAGCCGCCAGCAGGTCGCGCGCTTGGAGGTGGGCCTGCCGAGCGAGCGCTTCGCGCACCTGGGGGCGACCGAGGCGTTCTACCTGAACAACGGCTTTACCACCATCGGAACTCGGATGAGGAGGCTGCTATGAGCCTTGCCCACACTCAAAAGCGCTCATTCCTCCCAGATAAGGCACAAGTTGAAGGGAGGAGTCAATGAGCGAGCTTCTGCTGGTCGAACAGCGGCGCGGCGAGAACGGCACGGAGGACGACGGCGCGCCCTTCATCCTCGACCGCCACGGCAACGCGATGGAGGGCCATGACGACGAGCGGCGCACCTCCGAGCTGCGCAGCGGGCTGGCTAGTCACGCGAAAGTGAGGCCAACTGTGTCTGACTGCCCGGGCGAGGATGTGGAGCGGATCCTTGGTGCGCTGCACGACCACGAGTACCTGCAGGCGTTGCGTGCGGTGGACAGCGAGGAGCCGACGATGATGCCCGAGTGGGCACCCCCCGGCCTGCCGGCCGACAGCCCCGTGTGGGCGGGCGTCGTGACGACCGCGTTCGAGGGCGTGCGCACCGCGATCACCGCCGCCGAGCGGGTCGTGGCGGTCGAGCGCTTCGCCTACGCGCTGTGCCGTCCCCCCGGCCACCACGCGGGTCCGGCTTGGCTCGGCGGCTACTGCTATCTGAACACGGCCGCGGCGGCCGCCTATGCACTGTGCGAGGGCGGCCTGGGACCGGTCGCGATCCTCGACATCGACTTCCACTTCCCGACCGGCACCTCGGCGATCGTGGCGCCTTTGGAGAACGTGAGCCTCGGCTCCCTGCACGCCTCCACGATCGCGGAGGTCCCCTGGCGGATGGTGGAGGCCGGCGAGCGCGAGCGCTTCGTAGAGTTCGCAAGCTGCCCGGACGCCGACACCTACATGCAGGCGCTCGGTGAAATCGTGGACGAGCTGGCGCGTACCGCTAGAGCTTTGGTGCTCTCGCTCGGATACGACACCGTCGCCAGCGACCCCCACGGCTCATGGGACTTCTCGCCCTCGATCTTCGAGCGGATCGGCGCCAGGCTGGCGGCCTCGGGCCTGCCGATCTGCGTGGTCCAGGAGGGCGGCTATTCATTGGAGGCCCTGGCGGAGTGCAGCAACGCTTTCGCGAATGGCCTGTTGAACGGCAGGAGCGCATGAGCGGCGGCCTGGAGCCCTTCCGTCGGCGCCTGGACGTGCTCGACGGCGAGATCGCGCGCCTGCTCGGCGAGCGCTTTGACATCTGCCGCGAAGTGGCCGGTTACAAGCGCGAGCACGACATCCCGATGATGCAGCCCGAGCGGGTGATCGAGGTGCGCGAACGCTACCTGGCACGAGGTGCCGAGGTGAACCTGCCGCCCGAGTTCACCGCCGCGCTGTTCGAGCTATTGATCGGCGCGACGTGCAGGCTCGAGGACGAGCTGATCGCAATGCCGAGTCCCGCGGGAGACGGGAGCGTCAAGTGATGCTCCTCCCGCCTCCCGCACGTGTCCTAACCCGATGCACCAGCCGGGGCTCGAACCCGGATCACCGGATTTTAAGTCCGGTCCTTTCACCGCTTAAGGTACTGGTGCGCGGTCGCGGCAGAATATCAGATGTCTTGACTTGCCGCACTTTTCGATCACACGCAATTCACATGGGAAACGCGAGGTGAGAGCCACGCAAACCCTGCTGCTGCGCTCACCGCAAAAGGACGCCCTTCCCCCCGGTCCGCGCATGCCAAGCACATTGCAGGCCGTGGCGTGGGCGAGGCGGCCGCTGCCTTTTCTGGAGCGGTGTCAGAAACATTTTGGAGACATCTTCACCATTCGCGTGAAGCACGCCGGCACGTGGGTGATACTGGCCGATCCCGAGGATGTGAAGAAGGTGTTCACGGCCGACCACGCCGTGCTTGGCGTCGGCCTTGCGAACTCGATCCTCGGGCCCTTGCTCGGTCCGCGCTCGGTGATGCTTCTCGAGGAGCCTGAGCACGTGAAGCGGCGCAAGCTGATGCTGCCGCCGTTTCATGGCGAGCGGATGCAGGGTTACAGCGAGATGATGGCCGAGGTCACGCGGCGGGAGGTCGCGACGTGGCCGATCGGTGAGCCGTTCGAGCTGTGGCCGAGGATGCAGGAGATCACGCTCGAGGCGATCATGCGGGTGGTCTTCGGGCCGGTGGAAACCGACCGCCTGCGGCGCTTGCGGCATCTCCTACGGCGACTCACGAACTGGATGAACGACCCACGGCGCTTGAACCTGCTGGCGGCTGCCGGGCCGGGCCGGTTCGCGGGGAACAGGGACTACCGCGAGATGATGGGGCCTGTCGAGGACGCGGTCTTGGAGGAGGTACGCCGGCGGCAGCTGGATCCAGGGTGCACGGACGGGACGGACATCGCCGCGATGCTCGGCGAGGCTCGATACGAGGACGGGTCCCCGATGAGCGAGCAGGATTTGCGCGACGAACTTGTGACATTGCTCACCGACGGGCCCACTTCCAGCCTGCTCTCGTGGGCTTTCGAGCGGATCCTGCGCCATCCCGATCAGTACGCGCGCTTGGAGGCGGAGGTTGACGCGGGCCGGGACGGCAGGTACCTCGACGCGGTCGCAAAGGAGACAATGCGGCTCTGCCCAGCCGCTCCGATCGTGGTGCGCAAGCTTCTTGCTCCGATGGATCTCGGCGGATACACGATTCCGGCCGGGACCACCGTGGCGCCCTGTGTACACCTGGTACACCGCCGACAAGATGTCTACCCCGAACCACTGCGCTTCTTGCCCGAGCGCTTCCTCGAACGACCCCCGGGTACCTACACCTGGATACCCTTCGGCGGGGGGGTAAGGCGATGCTTGGCTGCCAGCTACGCGCAGCTGCTCATGAAGCAGGTGATCTCCACTGTCGTGAGCGAAGTCGACCTGCGGGCTGCCGACCCACGCTCGGAGCGGGCCACGAAGAGCGCGATCTCTTTTGTTCCTCACAGGTATGCGATGGTGATCGCCAACCAGCGCGACGTCCACAGCCGCCCAGCGCGGATACAGTCGCGAGCGAACTCGCGACAGTCGCATCCGTCCGGGGTAATGCCGCCAGCTTATTCGACGAGTGAGCGTCCCGGCCTGTAAAATTTCTCCGAGACTCAGAAAGCCTCAACCAAACCCTCGGGAGGGATAGCGATGTTATTTTCATACCTCGCCACGCTGGCATTCGCAACAATGGCGCTGGCGACCTCCGGCTGCGGCGGATCGTCCAAATCAGGGACGACGCACACAGTCGTGGCGACTGCGGCGACAACCACAGCGGACTCAGCCACCGTCCCAACGGGCGGCGAAAAGGTCGCAGCGGGCAAACCACTGACGCGGGCAAAGCTGGTCGCCCGGGCGAACGCGATCTGCGGAAGCACGCACACGAAGCTCTCGGCCATATCCGTCAAGACCGGCGAACAGTTCACGCGGGTGCTCCCACAGATCGCGATCTACGACAGCGCCGAGTTCAAGGAACTGAGCAAGCTCACTCCGCCGGCATCGATGGCGCATGAATGGTCGCGCATCTTGGGCGGCGTCCATCTCTACAGCGAATACGTCAACCGGATCGCCAACTACGCGCAGGCAAACAACTCGACATCCGCGGCCCCTCTGTTCCGCGCGGCCAATGCCCTCCATAGGCAACTCGTGGTCATCGCCGCACACAATGGCGTCAGGCACTGCTAGCAGGCATCCGCTCGAGTCTCTTCGTAGTAACGGCCTCCCACGCCTTTCGAAGGCTGTGGGAGCCGTATTGCGGCTCGTGGCGTCCCAACCGACTCTTACCATGCTACTTTAGTTGAACCCTCGCCGGGTCAACCTGTGGACGAGACAGAGAGCGTGGTTCCTGCTTCAGTTGTGTTCTCTACACCACTTCCTTCAACGATGCCGGTTTCTGCGCCACCACTTCCGCTGCATGTTGCTAATTTGAGACCAGCTAATTCTGCGAACGCCTCTGAAGCAACAAGTTCAACGCCTCCTGCAACGTTTTTCGCTTCAGTCACGCCTTCGGCCGCAGTGCATTCATCTTCGGCTTTGATACCCAGAGCTTCGCATTCAATGTACCATCCGGGATTCCCGGCACCGCTTGACGAGCCTAAGGCCGCGAAGAATGAGGTGGTGTCTTCCATTAACTCAAGCAAGGCGTTCACCGGCAGATGCACTGCCCAGACTACTGGTTTTTCACAGTTTTCCTGGCCCGTGCACGTAAGTCCTTGCGCTTCTAATACTTTTCAGCTATTAAGGTCGTCTCACCTAAATTCCAAAGCATTTCGATCTTACCGGCACCACTGACACCAATAGTGCCTGTACCAGAGCCACTGCATAAAGCCTGGCTTTGCCGCCAAAGAGAGCATTTACTTTCGTGTCTTCGAGTAACAGTTCGCCTTCGCCTAACACGGGTAAGTTCGCAGAAATCGCGGCACCGTTGACTAACCATTCGGCTAATAAGAACGTGACTCAGACGCCGATGCAGCCATCAGCGCACCAAACGCGAACAACGCGAGAAACTCGATACCCAATATCTGGATCTTCCTTATTTTCTAATCCAACCTTTCCTCAATGAGCTTGCATCGGCCGACCGCGTATTTCTCCTAGCTGGAGGTAGGCCGATCCCATACCGTCTCCCGATCTGCCCAGCCCGGGATGAACTCGCTCCCTAGACCCGAGCGTGCTCACGACAAGCCCGGCGAACCGGCTCCGATCCCAAATAAGTTCGGATTATCGGATCTGAACAGCTTGCCAGATCTTCGTAGCATTGTCAGGAGAAGTCAATGTTTATCTTCCTATTGTTCAGCTATGGCGCCGTTGTCGGCGCTGGTGGGCTGCCTGTGTGCGGATCAGAGATGAGGAAGCAGTGGTTGGCGTGGAACTGTGGACTGACGTGCGGCGGAGGAAGCAGGTTCTCGGCGCGGGAGATCAATTGCCGGACGGGGGTGGCGCGGGAGACAGTGGGCAGGTCGTTGGCCGCGGAGTCACAGCCGCATTATTCGCGGGCGTCGGGAACTCTTGTCAAGGCCTGTAGAGAATTGACCCCGTAGCGCCCGGTTGAACGTTGACCCCGCTGGCGGTGGGGACAGGTCAGTCGGGTGTGTGGGGTCGTGGGGCGGGTCCGAGGTCGTGGTCTTTGAGTCGGTAGCTGCCGCCTTCAGGGAGAGGATCTCGGCGTGGTGGACGAGTCTGTCGGTCATAGCGGCGGTGGCGTCGTCGCCGAAGTCACCGCCCCCAGCGCAAGATCACGGCCATCGCGCTGGACACCGGTGAGCCGATCGTCTTCGAATTCAGCCCTTGCCAGCAATGATCTAGCGACGAAGTCAGCCCGGTAGGGTGTCTTGAGCCCTAGGCCCAAGACACCCCAACGACCCTTACCTGCGTTACACAGTTGGAATCTCCCCCATCAAACCGCGGACGCTGAGAGTGTGGTTCCTGCTTCAGTAGTGTTCATTTTGGTGGTTCCTTCCACGATGCCTGTTTCTCCACCACCGCTTCCAGTGCACGCTACTAATTTGGATTCCGTTAATGCTAATTCTGTAAATGCTTCGGAGAAAATGATTTAACGCCTCCAGCGATATTCACCTCTTCAGCCACATCTTCGGCGGCCGTGCATTCATCTTCGGCTTTGATACCGAGATCTTCACATTCCAAGTACCATCCGGGATTACCGGCACCGCTATTCGAAAATAAAACAACAGAGTAAGTGGTAGTATCTTCCATTAACTCGAGCAGACTATTCCACGGTAGATGAACAACCCACGCTACAGGTTTTTCACAGTTTTCTTGTCCCGTGCACGTAAGCCCAGTAGCTTCTAACGCTTTTTCAGCGATTAACGTCGTCTCGCCTAAATTCCAAAGCATTTCCACCTTACCCGCGCCGCTCACACCAACAGTGCCTGTCAAAGACACACTACATAAAGCCATAGTTTTAGCCCCAAAAAGAGCATTCACTTTCGTATCTTCAAATAACAATTCTCCTTCTGCTAACACCGGTAAGTTCGCGGTAATCACGCTACCATTCACTAACCATTCAGCCGATAAGAACGAAACTGCGGACGCCGTCGCTGCCATGAACATGCCAAGGGCAAAAACGGCAAGGACCACTATAACCGATTTCCTCACCACTCTATGTACCTCTCTCTCACTCGAGACTTGACCGATCATCTTCCTAGCTTGGATCGCACGGCCAGAACTCGTTCTTTAGGATCGAGGACAAGTTTAACCCGATACTGGGCACCAGCCCCTTCTGACTTTGGTCCTGTCCAAGCTCGCACCGAGACGCCTCGAAGTGTGCGCGCCTATGTTAGGCCTGTTACCAGCTCCGACCCTACCCACATAGGTTGTGTCCATCAGATCTGAATACTTTGTCAGATTCTTAGGTCCTTGTCAATGAATGGAATCGGGAGATAAATCGACCTTCCTGTCGGCTCCCTCTATCCTTCGTCTGATGAGCGTGGCTGAGGTCTCTCTGTACACTGTATGCCTACGGCACGGTAGAGGCCGAATTCCCCGTCCCAAGCGGATAGGGGAGCGGAGCAAGTTGGCCCATCTTCCACGCATTGCCTTCGTTTTGCATGGGCATCACATACTTGTCGGCGTTTGGCTCTTGGAAAAGCGCGAAGGCCGTCTTGCCTTTCATCCGCAGTACCGTGACACCGATGGTGGGAGCGCGGGGGCGACCGATTGACAGCGCCGCGACGGCCTGAGCACACCCGACCCGCGACCCACCTCCTGGACCCTTGACCATCGCGTCCAGCTGACGGCGCGTCGGACCTGTGAGGTACGAGCACACTTTTGCCCAGTCACCCTTGGCTCGAGCCTGCAGAAAGGCCTCGAGCGCAGCCACGGCAGACCTTCGCTCTGAGACGCCGGCTTCCCGGCCGAAATCTGGGATGCTGTTGTCGCCCCCTGGCACAATAAAACTACGGGCAGCGGCGCTTGCGCCTCGCGCCGCGGAGCCAGACGAGGACGAGGAGCGCCCGTTCTGCCCCGGTCTCGCGACGACCGGACTGCTCGTAGTCGTGGCAGCAGAGGCGCCGCTCGTAGATGAGCCCGGGCGACCTGCCCTTCCGCATGCGACAGCTACAGCGGCCAGAGCGAAGGCTGCGAGCACACCGCAGGTCCGGTACCTCAGGCGCGTTTTCGACTCAGGGCTGCGTGGAGCTGTCGTTCGAGATCCGCTGCGCACGCTCCCCGCCTATTTCTTCTTGCCGCGGCTGCCCTTCTTCCTGCCCTTCGCCTTTTTCTTGGCCTTCGCGCAGCCGGTGACCTGGATTTTGGTTGACTTGTGGATCTGAGCCCCGTTCTGAGCAGTAAACGCCGTGGGCATGGACAATTTCGACTTGCATAGGTTTCCGTTCGCGGCGAGCGCAGAATACTTGCCCTGGGGGAGCGTGAGTTCGAAGCTCGTGACGGGCTGGTCGGGAACGGTACGGAAGGTCGAGCTGGTGATCCCGGCTTTGCTGATGAAGGTTTCTGCGTGCAGATCGATCGTGAGGCCGTAGCCCTGCAGGACGATCACCAGTTCCGGGAACTTGGCGCCGCCGTTTGAGACGAAGTACGCGGGGCCTTCCAGGGGCACCGGCAGGATCGGGGTTATAGCCTTGGCGTGACCCACGATCGACGGTCCCGGGCAGCCAGCGGGGTTTGCGTTGAACTGCCCCGCTAGGCAAGCCTTCTGCAGCGTCGTCAGGCGCGAGGGGAGTTGCTTGGGGAGGTCGACCTTGACTTTAGAGATATTGGCCTCGGAGCCGAGCGAGCCCTTGGGGAAGGTGAGCTTCGCGGTGAGACTCGCCCCCTTCACTCGGCTCGTCTTCCCGGAAGTGAAGACCTTGAAGGTCGGTTTGAACGCGAGACTCGAGCAATCCGCAGCCTCGAAGGGGCTGTTTACCGTCACCGCCATCTGATCTGCCGGGTTGGTGTAATCGGCGCCCGCGCCGGTGATGGTGTCCGCGATCGACAGTTGAGCGCAGTTCGTGGGGTTGAGTGTGAACTTCTGCCGGTCCATGTACACGCGGATGTCGCGGACGTGGACGACTATCCCCTTGATGATGTGCGGGATTGGATCCGAGCCGTTCGAGCTGACTTCGACCTGTGCGGTGATCGGGTTGATCCGCAAGGCGAAACGAATGACGACGGTGCCGAGGTCAAACGGGCCGACCGTTGCTGAGGTCACCGATACGATCGACAGAGGAGCGCCGTTGTAGGGCCCTGCGAGATAGACTTTGCCCGGTGTCTGGGCGAGTACTGGCCCGACGCCCGCGCCGACTATCGTGTGTCCGATTTCGCTCGCGGCGGGGCACGAGGGGTGTTCGAGCTCCTGCGCGCCCGTCGCAACTCTGGCCGCTTCGATGTCGGGCTCGGGACAGAACGGTATGCCGGAGAGGTTGCCGCTCAGGCCAGGGGGAAGCGTGGTCGAGAATTTCGTCAGCTCCTGTTCGCCGTCTTCGCGCACGATGCGCAGGTAGAAGGGGCTGTATGCGCCCCCGGCGTTGTTCTGCGTGCCGGCGATGACCTGAGGATGCAGGGGAGGAACCCCGCCGGACGGGCAGGCGCCTTCGTGCACGCCGTCGCTGATCGCGAACGGCGGGCTGTTCACGAGTCGTGGTTCTTCAGGGGCCGACCAGGGCGTCAACGCGGCCCGCGCCGAATAGCTGCCGCACGCCGGCGGGCTGACCAGCGGCGCGGTCGCCCCGGGGCGGAATTTCAGCGTGAACTTGCTGAACGGCTGCTGCGGAGTGTTCAGGAAGGTCGTCGAGAGCTGACCCGTCACAGGGTTCGGTTCGACCTTGCCCGCGACTTTGAGGAGGATCCCGCGTTCGGGATCCTTTGCGACCACGTACAGCGCGAGCAGCGACCCGTTGGGATGACCAGGTTCGCTGAACGGATTGTCGTAGGGCTTGGCGATGTAGACCGATCCGGGGATCTTTTCTGCGAGCAACGGCGTTTCGATTTCGATCGACCCGATCTTCGATTCCGGCGGACATCCCGCGCCCGGTGGTGAGGACGACGTCTCCGACTGGTACTGCGCCGGCGTGCAAGCGCCGAGACCGGCTGCGAGCGACGGGTTCGCCGTCATCCCTTCGGGCAGCGTCACCGTCGTGTCCTTGAGGTTGGCCGTAGAGATCGTGAACTGGTTTTCCCACGTTTGCGGGACGACCAGGGATACTTCCAGACCCGTGGGGGATTCGGCGGAGCGGGTGCTCGGCTGCACTTCGATCGAGGGTTCGAACGAGACACGGTCGCATTCGGTCGTGGGACCGACCTGATCGCTTGCTTCGGTCCAGTCGAAGGGTTCCTCCCACGAGTCAGCCTTCATCGTGGCTTCGAAGGACCCGCAGCTCGTGGGGTTGGAGAGCAACGGCTTGACGGGGATGCGGGCTTCCTGGGGAGCGCCGAATTCGTTGCGGCATATGGGCGGATGTTCGCCTTTGCCGCCGCAGATCGCGCCACGCTGAGCGTCGTGTTCGCGGGCGGCGGGGAGACCCCAGATGGTGGCCGAGACGTTGTGGACTTCCCCGACCTTCGGAATATTCGGTGTGGTGGCGGTGAGGCCCGTATCCCCAGGTCGAACTTCGACCTGCAGGATCTGCGTGAAGAGATCGGCCACCTTGAAGCCAAGCTCGGCAGTGATGCCGAAGCTCGTGACTTCCATCAGGTAGACCGGGAAGGTGAGTTGATAGACGTTAGGGTTTTCCGGGGCGGCGAAGATTTCGACGCTGACCTGGCCGATCTGGCTGGCGACTGGGCAAGCGGGCAGCGATTCCAATGCTGTGCCCGGATGCACGGAGAGCAGCTGCGCGTCTGTGCACGTAGGGACAGCGGTGTTGCTCGCGTCAAAGCCCGCCGGCAGGTTGATTACGATGTTGCGCGCGTCGTTGTAGGTGGCGCCGCTTTCTTCGTGGGCAAAGTCGAACGAGGTAACCCAATCGGCGTGCGCACCTGCCTGGTCGTCGGAGAGAGCGAATTTAAACGAACCAGGGACTATTTCGAAGTGGTGTTCGCTCGGCTTGGCCTGAACAGCAGCCGGCAGGACGCCGACCAACAGAAGGCACGCACCGAGAACAGCGAGGATCAAGGCTCTGAACCTCATCGTTTGCTTCCCCCAGAGAGCCTGCCAGCCCTTCCCCGCCTCTTGGCTCCCTTCTTTATCTTCTTCTTCGCTTTTGACCTCTTTTTAGTCTTCTTCTTCGTATGGTGTTTCTTGGACTTAGTCGCCGATTTCTTCGGATTCGTCGACGGCGTATTTCCCATCCCGCTGAAGGTGAGACTGGACGGCGTGGTGTCATTTGGCTGGCTCGGGGGGGTGGAGCAAGCATCCCCTTCGCATTCAACCGGACGAGGCGGCGGTCCCGCGAAGCCGCCATCGACGCGAACGTCATATACATCCCCCGCAGTGTCGTTGTCCTGGGACAGGAGCTTGGAGCGAGTGTATATGAAGACGTCGCGACCTTCGTCAGCCGAGCCCAGTAGAAGATTCAGAAAACCACCACGCCCGTCGGTGATGAGAGACAAACAACCCTGCAGTTGAGTGCAACCGTCCAACCCGTCCCTGCGCCACTCATAAACATCTGTAGACGGAGAAGTTTCTCCACCTACATTGCGGTATTCCGGACCGCCCCCGCCATTGTCCTCATTCACCACTTCAGCGGGGATTTCAAAGTCGATGTCCTGAGGGACAAGCGCAGCGATAGTGGTGAAGAAGGCAAAGTCTCCGTCGGCTGAGACCGCAGTATAGTTGGGCAGTCCACCGTTTATGTGGGGGAGACCTTGAACACCGTTCAAGAACGAAGCCTGTGTGGGTTGTGGATCGTTGGAGGAAGCGCAGGAGACGCACTGAACGACGTCTTCACCGCTGTCGTACCGAAAGACTTGGCCTGCCACATGTCCCTTGAGGGTTCCACTCTTGAAGATCCCACCCCCGGGAAGGCCGGCGACGCTGCCTTCCGGACAGATAGCTTGACCGGGCGAACACGAAAAGAATGTGTAGCGAGGATGCGAGAACACATCAGCGCCTTGCGGTTCGGTCTTGAACGGGATGCCGAGCAGCGCAAGTTCACGCGCCTTGGCCAATTCGGCTTCCGATTGGGATTCCGTCGTCGCGGTTTCGGTGCCATAGCCCACCAGTTTGCCTGTACTATCTTCGAGCAGCAATCTGGTGCCCTGAGTATTGGCGGCGATGAATTTGTACGCGCCGAGATCGACCGTTTCCGCCCCGCTCAAGCGCATGTAGAGATCGGGGTGTTCCGAGCAATTGTGCCCGGGGACGGCTTCGAAGAAGACACGCGAGCCATCAGAGGATATGCTGTGAGCACTACTCAGAATGTGTTGCGGGGCACCTTCTTCCTCGCCATGGACGATCTTTGCGCCGCACGAGCCGATCGTGGAGCCAGATTCGTCGACGTTCAGTTGGACCAAGCCTCCTCGGTGGGTGTATTCATAGAGGTCGAAACCGCTCTTTGTACCTGTGGATTCGCTGAGCAGCGTGCGGTCCTTGCTCTGCAGGACGAGCTTTGAGAAATCACCGTTGGCCGCCGCCCAACCTTCTTCTCCCGCTCGCTGTTCGCGGGGAACGGAAGCCACAGTTGTGTAGGGCCCACCTGCAGGACCAACCTTGTATTCGACGCTTGGAGACTTGCTCGATGAGGATGTCGAGTATTCGAACGCAAAGGCGATCTGGGTAAGACTGGCGTTGTATAGTTGTGGACCGATGTTGCCGATGCCCGTTTCCGGCTGGGGTGCGCCAGCGTGCATCAACCAGCCGCTTCCTCCTTCCCGGGAGAAGAAATATGGGCTCTGGCCAGCGCCTGCACCCGAACCGTAGCTGACCTCCGGCGCTTCGAGCGCGGCATGTTCGCCATCTTCGCCCACCAGAACCGCAGAGCTGATCCCAACCCGATAGTGGAAGGGTTCCTGAGCGCCTTCCTTATCAACCGGAGTGACCTGCTCGTAGGCACGACAGTCGGGCAGATGCGCCGAGACACCCGTCCGGAGCGCTTCGTTTGGACAGGCGCCGGTCATGCCGACAGACTGGCTGGTTGGCACCGTAAGAGCGTGTTCAGCTCCTTCCACCTGAGTTTGTTCGGCTCCTTCAGTCTGCGACGAAATCCTACTGGCGACAATACGATACTTGTAGACTTCGCCGGCCTTCAGATTGGCGACATCTGCCCCCTCGACCTTGAGCGTTTCACCGGTACCGGCGTCTTCGTCGGGCGTTTCGGATGCCCCAGTCCAACCCTGAGCTTGCTGACTCACATATTGGAAGCGATAATGCGTGTCCTCAGCTTCGCCACCCTGTTGCGCCACAGTGACCACGACCGCCGTCCCTGAGGGCGTCAGACCCGAGCCGTCCGCCCCGATCTCTGGCTGGCTCTTTTCCCCGTCAGAACCGGCGAAGAACACCCTGTAAGGGCCCCCGTCGAGCCCCTCGACTTCCACGTGCGGGCCTTCCGGAAGTTTTTCAAGTTCTTGGCGCACGATTTCGGCGGGTGCGTCATGAGCCAACGGCTGGGTAGTATGGCCGGCGAAGGTCAGAGTGAAGGTCCCACCGGTCGAGGCGCCTTCGATCGCGATCGTCTGTTCCGCCGAGCTTGGAACGCTTTTGGGGTTCACGGCGCCGAGCAGGCGAAGCGATTCGCCGTGGATGGCATGCACCGCAAACGTATCGACAGAAGGCGGCCCGGCGGTTTCAAAGCGACCGATTTTGCTGGTCGCGTGACCGCAGCCTGCGGCGCATTCGTTTTCGGCAAACAGGCGCACGTAGTACACGGTGGAGCGGCTGAGGCCGGTTAGGCGTCCTCCGATAAGGAAATTATCAAAATAAGGCTTGGTTTCGGCCTGCGCTTGAGAGACCTGGCCTTCGCCAAAAACCACCCACGCAGAGCTGTTTTCAGGCGGCGCTCCGCCGTTAGCTTCAGCTGCCGCCGATTCCAGGCGCCACCGAGTGAGGGATCCGTGTGGGACAACTTCGGTCGCCAGGAAGGCCGAGTTGACGGTTATGTTGCGCGCTACGGGCAGGCCCGCAAACGGCTTGGCGGTCAGCGTTGTGAACGATTCCAATTCTGAAGCACCTGAAGAATATAAAGTTCGAATCACTTCACCTTTTGCGTTGCTCGCCTTGAGGCGCACATAATAGGTCTTTTCCGGATTGAGACCCGCAAGACCGGCTTTTACCCTTGCATAATCCTGGGCTGCGGAGATAATTCCGGTGGAGCTGGATGTAAAGGGCTGCCATGAGGTCGGCGTCCCGGGTTCGGTGGTGTATTCGAAACTATATTCGGTCTGCAGACCATTCGTCTCGACCTTAGCGTTGAATTCAGCCGTCGTGTCTGTCCACGCCCCTGTGAACGCGACGGTCCCTCCTTCATTGGTGCCTCCCTTTGGTACTTCAGGCTTGTTTGCCGGCAAGGTCTTGAATGGCACCAAATAGACAGCTTCACCGTCTTCGTTTTTAGCTAAAAAGCGAGCATAGTAGGAAGTATTGGGCGTAAGATGGCGCAGTAGTCTGGGAGCAAAGCCTTCTTCGCCCGTGTCGAAGACGCCAAGGTAAATCTGGTTGCCTCCCGACACGGCCGTTGTTTCCCCGCTGTCGACAACTTTCCATATTGAACTGCCTTCAGGCGGCGGTTTGCCATCTTCTTCGGCAGGGGCATATTCGGCCTTCCATTCCGTGGCGAGCTGCCCATTTTCCAGTTCCACCTCGATCGTAGCTCGGGTCGAATGCACGATCTGGGCGATGGGCGGTTCCTGCCAGCGTGGCATTTCGGCCGCCAAACCCGAGGAGGCGAAGAGCAAAGCTCCCGCTGCAACAACCACAAAGCAAGCAATACTACGGATGATGACCCCCGAAATTATTGTGGAGCGACACGAGCTTGGATCAACCACTGAAGGATGAAATATCTTTCGCATGTGCCTGTTGGAAGTAGCTTTTGTTTCTTGCTGAGAATAGTACATTTAGAAATTAGAGGGTTAATTAGTCGCTAAGTTTTGCGTGTCGCTGCTAGATCTCTTGGGCTGAGGCGGAGTCCCAAGAGATCCAGACTTACTCGGAAAGTAGAGTCAACGCACACCGAGACTATTCTGCCGTCACAGCCCACGTGCCGTCGATCCACATGGCGCCTTCCGCTCCCGTAAACGCGCTGATCCTGAACCCGACCGTCGCCCCCGAGACCGCAGGGATTTCTGGGCCCGGCTTGGCGAGGGCAAAGACGTTGTGTTCGTCTTCGGCGAAAATGCACAGGCGTCCTTCCGCAGCCCCGGGATGTTGGTGATTGCCCGTGCAGAGCTTGACCATCTGCCCGTTGATTTCTGCTTCGGGGAGATTTTCTTTCGCTTCCCCTTCGCCTTCTTCCACGCCGATGTAAAGCGCACCGGGCTTCCCGTCTTTGCTTTCGAGCGCCGGAGAGACAGGAAGCGGAAAGCTGACAGCGGCGAGCGCTCTGCCGAAACCCGGGTTCGGCGGCGCGGCCAAGCCGAACGTCGAGGCCGCCCACATGCCCGTCAACGTCTTGCCTGCAGGCAGCGTCTGGCCGCCGAAGGTTCCTTCCTTGCCCTTTTCGCCATTGCAGGCAAAGGTAATGCCGCTTGCCGCCTGGAATTCAGAGCCACCTTCCTTGCAGGGACCGATTTTGGCTTTGGATTCTGTGCTGATGACGCTGAGACCGTTCGCGCCGTTAGCTCCTGTTTCCCCCTTTGAGCCTGCTGGCCCTGCTGGCGCCGCCGGACCGGAGGGGCCCTGAGGACCGACAGATCCTGCCGGACCCGCCTTGCCCTGGAGCTGCTTGAGGACCTTCGGGCTGATCTGCTTGGTCGAGGTTATCAGGTAACGCTTGGCGGCGTAAGCGCCACCACTCATCGCAAACAAAAGCGCAAGTGTCAACGCGACGTTGGTGTAGGTCAAGCGCCTACGTATGACGGAAAACATCTCAATTCCTCCCATTGAAGTCGATACACAGCACCCAGGTCCTACAACACAAAACTAGGAAGAAAGCCCCCCAATCTGCTGAGCGATGCGCGCTTACAGCCCACTTAACCTGCCCACCAATCTGACCCAAAAATAAATCTCACAAGTCCAAAGGTGATCCAATAATCCCACATTGCGACGCCCGGGCGGTCAATTTATCGACCGCCCGGGAGTCACATGGTCTGATCTTAAACCACGAGTCTAGCTAGACGCTATCACCCAGTCGATGAGACAGAGAGCGTAGTCCCTGCTTCGGTCGTGTTCTCTACGCCGGTTCCTTCAACTATACCGGTTTCTGCACCACCGCTTCCAGTGCATGTCGCTAATTTGAGGCCCGCTAATTCTGTGAATGCCTCGGAGAAGACGGTTTCAACGCCTCCTGCGACATTTTTCGCTTCAGCCACACCTTCGGCGGCCGTGCATTCATCTTCGGCTTTAATACCGAGAGCTTCACATTCGATGTACCATCCGGGATTCCCGGCGCCGCTGCTTGAAAGTAAGATAGCAAAGAAAGACGTGGTGTCTTCCATTAACTCGAGCAAACTGTTCCACGGTAGATGGACCGCCCACGCTACGGGTTTTTCACAGTTTTCCTGTCCCGTGCACGTAAGTCCTGTCGCTTCTAACGCTTTTTCGGCGATTAACGTAGTCTCACCTAAGTTCCAGAGCATTTCGACCTTGTCCGCGCCGCTGACGCCAACCGTGCCGGTCAGCGAGCCGCTACATAACGCCATGGCTTTGGCCCCGAAGAGCACATTTACTTTCGTGTCTTCAAGTAACAGTTCGCCTTCGGCTAACACTGGTAAGTTCGCGGTAATCGCGGCGCCGTTGACTAACCATTCGGCTAATAAGAACGTCACCGCCGATGCCGACGCTGCCATGAGCGCGCCGAACGCGAACACGGCAAGAGAGGCGGCAAACAATATTTGCAATTTCCTCATTACTCGTATCTACCTTTCCCTCGTCCGAGACTTGGCTGAGCCTCTTCCGAGGCTTGGATCGGTCGGGCTGAGCACTCGTCCTTGGTCAGAGAGCGCTGGGTCCGACCCCTATGTACTGAACTGTCCCAGTCGAAGGCGAATGTGCATACCACCGATAACTGGGATGATCTTGACAGACAGCCGACTCAAAGTCCACACGTGTTTCTCTCTCGCGGACGGGCCAAACACACGCAAATGCCTCAGCGGAGCGATTCGAGACCGCAACCGCAACTCACTCAGCGAATGTCTGGCCCGGCTTTCTTTCGCCTCCAAACCGACTCTCTCTCATTACACGCCGTCTGGCCGCCAGCGAGGCTATTCTGCTTGCCTCGTTGCCGTCTGACCGCGCGTTTCATGGCCCTTCATCCAAGTTCTGGATATGGCCCGAACGCACAGTTGCACATGATCCCCCCGGTTGTCAAGAGCTACGTCAATTTATGTCTCCCACTGGCGCCGGTTCTGCAACCCGCCTATTCGCGGTCTCCCGGTCACAGTTGGGATCCAGCAGTATGGACGGAAGGTTTGGACTCTTGGTACTATCCGGCATTCTGCATATTGGATTGATCGTCTCGCTGTTGCGGCCAACTTGGACCCCGATGAGATCCCAACTCGGAACACTCGCGACCCTCCTGCTCGCTTTCGGTGCGCTCGGATGCGGGGGCTCTGGCAAGACCCATAACTCCTCGAGCACGGCTGCGTCATCCTCGAAGGTCGTGCCCCCCAACTTCACGACGCACAATAACGACCGCGACAACGACGGCGACAACAACGACGACGACGAAGGAGTCCTGCGCTACGGCAGCGCGGCCAGTCCGCGCGAGCGACGGCTCTCGACAACTCTTGTCACCGCCTACTTCAAGCTGGCGGCGGCGGAAAATGGCGCGAAGGCCTGCTCCTTGCTGGCTCCGTTCATTGTCGAATCAGTGGCCGAAGACTATGCGAGCACACCGCTTCGCGGCAAGGACTGCGCCGCGGTGATGAGGCGGCTCTTCCACGAGCATCATGCGCTGCTCGCCACCAAGAATACGACGCTCAAGGTGATCGAGGTGCGTGTCGAAGGCGACAAAGCGTTAGCGATCCTCGATTTTCCGACGATCCCCGAAGTGCGCCAGATCACCGAGCGGCGAGTCGGAAACGGCTGGAAGCTGATCGACCTGCTCGACGGCATTCTCGAATAGCGATGAGACGAACGCTTGCTACTATCGGGCCGATGGAGGCCTTCGCTCGGGCATGGGGAGACTCGCAATGAGGCGTCTGCTCGCCTGCTTTGCGACCGTTTGGCTTGGTGTGACCCTGTGCGCGTGCGGCGGCGCCGGCACGCACAGCAGCCCAAGCGCCCAGGTTTCGAGCGCCGCCGCATCTGACACCACGACGGGCGCGACGAGCCCCGTTTCGTCCTCGGTCCACAGCGCTACCGACAACGACAACGACAGCGCTTTCACCAAAGCGGACAACGACAACGACAACGACAGCGGCGCCCCCGGCGACGACAAGAACAACAACTCCGTGCTGGACGCCTTTCATGCGGCGAGCCCTGCGGACGAGCGGACGATCGCCTCGCTCATCAAGCGCTATTACGCGGTGGCCCTCGCGGGCCAGGGCGCCAAGGCCTGTTCGATGATCTACTCCACGCTCGCCGAATCGGTGCCCGAAGACTACGGCCTCTCCCCCCCGGGACCGCCCTATATGCGTGGTACCACGTGCCCGGCCGTACTGAGCTTGATGTTCAAGCACTTCCACACCGAGCTGGTGGCCGAGCTGCCGAAGCTCGAAGTTGCACGCGTGCGCCTCGAAGGACATCGCGGCTTGGCGGTGCTGCGCTTCGGCAAAGCGCCGCAACGCCAGCTCCAAGTCGCGCGAGAAGGGCACGTGTGGAAGCTGGCGTCGCTGCTCGACAGCGAACTGCCATAGGTCAGCGCCGCGCAACGGTGCGGCCCATGCGAGACCTCTGCGACCGCTATTGCGCCGAGTTGTCGAGCAGCACGTTCATCTTCCATACCCCGCGTTCGCGATGGAGCAGCAACTGCATCTCGCGCGTCACTAAGAAGGGCGCGAGCGCCATCGCGTTGTTACCGCGAACTTCCACGTAGGAGATGTGGTAGGAGGCGACGTCTTCGACCAGCTCGCGATGACGCTGCTCGAACAGCTTGGACAGAGCCTGCGCGCAGGTGTCGCCCTGAAGCGAGCGTGGTCCCCTGCCGACGTGATGTTCTTCCACATATGTTTCGGCGAGCACGACGTCCAGCATCGAGCAGGCCTTCGCCCCGTCTCCCCCAGCCGCGAGCGCGTAGTAGCGCTTGATCAGCGAGACGATCGCCCGCCTATCGGCCGCGCTCGCAGGCCGGCCGAAGCCGGGCGACGCATCCCCATCGTTGTCATATCTCTTACCGAGGGCGTCGATGTCTCCATCTTCGTCATGGTTGGCCGGATCGCTTGTCGAGGCGCCTGCCGGCACAGCGCTCGTCGACGACGAGGAGCCCGAGTTTGCGCTCGTAGAGCCGCATGCGCCAACGGCAACAGTCGAGAGCAGGACCGCCGCGCATGCCGACAATGATCGTGGGCAGCCGCAAGCGCGCGAGGCAAGGACGCCATGCTCCTTGTGCAAACGCTTGTGCGGTGGCTCGAACTTCATGTGCCCGCGTCGAGTTATACCATCGAGTCCAATGATCTGGATTGGATGCACGAACGGGGATGTCAGAGATGAGACAATTGCTTGCGATGCTTGCGACCGTGTTGCTGCTCCTCCTGAGCGGAGCCTGCGGTGGCACGGGCAAGGTCGCGAGCTCGAGATCTTCGGGCTCGCATGCCGAGACGGGCAAGGGCGCGAGCGACATGCACGCGCCGGTAACAACGCCCGGAAGTTACTGGAGGAATGACGGCGACAACGACTTCGACGACGCGAGGGGTTATCGCGACAACTCCAAAAACGACGATCGGATCCTGTTCGCTGCTTATGGCAAGCGGGCAAATCCAAACGACGCGCGCGCTGTGACTGCTCTAGTCAAGCGCTACTACGCGGCGGCGGCAGCAGGCGATGGTGCCAGGACCTGCTCCCTATTGGACTCCAGCCTTGCGAACGCGCTTGCGCCCGAGCAGCGCCAATCGGCTCCTGCCCCTCGTGAGGCATGCGCGAGAGCCATCTCGCCGCTGCTGCGCCAACAGCACCAACATCTGATCGCCGACAACGTATCGACGATGGTGGTGACAAGCGTCCATGTGAAGGGGAACCTCGGCTTGGCGGCACTAGGTTTCAGGACGATGCCCGAAGGCGAGATTGTCGTCGAGCGCGAAGGCAAGGCGTGGAAGGTCGACGCACTGTTCGACGGCGCGATGACGTGATGAGAACGCTAAGGCAGCGGTTGGCCGAGCAGCTCGGGGAGCTTCCATGAGCGCCCCTGGCGCTCGAGGAAGACTCTGCTTGCGCGCATCTTCCTCGAGCTGAGCACCACCTGTGCATTACGGCCACTCATACGGATCTCGACCACCGTGACCGCTTCCGCCAGTTCTCCTCGGAAGTGCGCGAACAACGCCGACAGGACCGCTGCGCATGTTTTTGCGCCATGTAGATACGGCGGACCGTCGCGACCACCATAGTCCGCGGGGGCCGAGCGGACAAGGCTCGAAATCAGCATTGAGCAAGCCGTGATTCCGTCGCCCGCCGCGGCGGCCGCGTAATAGCGCTTGACAACGCGCGAGAGCACACGACGGACGGCGGCGCTCGGCGAGTGTCCGTAGGCAAAAGTCGCCTTGTCGTCCGCGTCAGGGAAGTCATAGCTCACGCGCGTCGGACTGTCGTTGTCTTCATCGGCGCCGCCGACGCTGGCGGCGTCGCTGTCCCCGTTGCCGTCGACGTCGTTTGGGTTGTCCGCGTCTCCATCGCCCCTCACGGGCTGTCCCTGTGGAATGACGCTCGAGGTGGTCGCCGTCGTCGGTTCGCTCGTTGCAGCCCGATCGGAGGCGATTCCAGCCGAGGAGCTGGTGGCACCTCCCGTGTCCCCGCACGCGGTCGCGCTCATGCCAAGCAGCGCTCCTGCAAGAAGCGCTGGCAATACTCTCGTCCTGACACCTTTTCCTTCGCTCACCAAAGCCTCATGGGGGGATCCGTTCGAGCCTTGTATCCAACTCTTGCACCATTCTGGGAGTGACCGAAGGCCGAGCCCGCTCGAGCGCCGGTAATAAGGAAGACCTTGCCGGAAAGCTGCAGGTCCACAGCCCTAGCCATCCTCGCCTTGGGCGTGTCGTGTCTCACGGATTGGGATCGCCGCTCTGGCGAGCCACGGAAGCGAGCTCTGCGCAGACTAGATACACTCGGGAGTGCGTCCGTCGCGCCCGATGTAGCCGTCCTTCCCGCCCGCACACAACACATAGATGGTCGCCCCGGGCCCGAGGATACGGATCTTGCGGATGGTCGCAGCATCGACGCGCGAAGGAACCATCGCCGAGCAGTGGCGTGGTCCCATCCCCGAACTCCATCTCGATCGCGCCTCGATGGACGAGGTAGTGCTCCTCCTGCAGGTCGTAGTAGTGCCATTTTCGTCTCATACACGGGCGGGCGCACAAGCGCATTGACCGAAAACCATAACTCCCAGCTCTTTGCGCACTTTGCGAAAGCCGTCATCGGAGCGGAATCTTCGATACTGCCGATCGCGTAGCCCTCCCTCACAATGACGTCCGGGTAGAGGGACTGGTTGATCACTCCCCGCTCGTGCGGTATGTGACCGACGGCACCGCTGTCGGCGTCCGCGCCGGTGTGGGGCTCAGGCGCGCAGATCTCCGGCTCGTGACAGGTGCCCGTTGGGCCGAGGGCGAGGAAGGTTGGCTTTGCACCCATCTGTTCTCACCGAATCGTTGAGTGCGCATAGTCCGAGCCGGCGCTGAGCATGCACAAGATCGACGCCGAAGCTTCTCGTGCGAGAGCTCCTGTACAGGCCGCCATACGCAGCGCCTTGATCCAGGATCGAGAGGCGTCACTCCTCCAGGTCCGTACCTCGATGGCCTCGAAGTGCTCGATCGTGACCTTAATGCGAGTCTTGGGGACGGATGTAGCTGGCGGGCAGCCTCATGGTGCCCAGCCAGTGGCCCACCCCTTGCGGACCTCCCAGAAGACAGAAGACATCGTACTGGGTGTTTCGCGGCCGCCCCGGTTTGCCGCTGCCGCGGAAGGTGTTCGTCAAGACCATGCTGAGCAACGTGTAGATGCTCTGGAGCCTTTCGACCGTATAGAGGCGCGAGCGGTAGAGATTTGGAGTAAATCAAGCAATATTCCTTTAGTCGCCTGCAGTAAATGAATGGAGGCGCAGGAATGTTTCTGACTTGTCGAGGTCGAGCATTAGCTACGGGCAAAACGAGCTAAAGAGATTAGGCGCACGGCGAGATTCGCCCAGCTGGCATCCTCTATCCCTATATAAAGTCAGCTATTGTCTTCTCTCGCTCTGCCGCGTCCTCAAGACTCCACCGGGCAAACCCTACATGACCAAGGACCAACCGACCCCAGAGAGCCCCACGCCGCAGGCCAGTCAGTCCGTCGATCGGCGAGCCGACGTAACCCACCTAGGCTCGCGTGATAGACCGCCGCGGCTTGACACACCGATCCTAAGAACAGAATCCAGGCATAATCTGGATTTTCAAGGGTTTAACCTGGACTTAGAAAGGCCTCGGGCGTACCATCCCAAGCGCGGGCTAATTGAGGCATCGGAGGCGCGATGGCCGTGATCTCGCAGAGCGGCTACACCAGGGGGAAGCTCCCGCGCGGCCCGCACCGGCTCACGGACGAGCAGGTCGCTGAGGACCAGCGCCGGCGGCTGATCGAGGCGATGGTGGTGCTAGCCGGGGAGCGCGGTTACGCCGCCACGACGGTCGCCGACATCATCAAGCTCGCCGAAGTCTCGCGCAAGACGTTCTACGAGCACTTCGAGGACCGCCGGGATCTCCTGCTGGCGGCATTCGACACGGTGTCCTCCACCACTTTCGCTGAGGTCCGCGCCGCGGCAACGCAGCGCACGGGAGGATCCACGCGCCAGCTCGAGGCGTTCATGCGACGACTGTCTGGCGTGGCGCAGAAGAGCCCCGGCACGATTGCCCTGTGTACGATCGAGATCGCGGCCGTGAACCCAGACGGCTTGGAGCGCCGCGAGCGGCTGATGGACGCATACGGAGCGCTCATCGACGAATGCCTGGGCGCGGGCGGGGAGCGTTCCGCGCTGCCGCCTACCCTCGCAAGGGCTTTGGCCGGGAGCATCCACCGCACGATCGATGCGCAACTCCGCTCAGGTCACGGCGCGGCACTGACCGCTATCTCGGGCCAGCTGGCACGCTGGACCCGTAGCCACTACCCCGTGCCGTCTGTGTTGACGACCGAAGATGACCCGCCCCAACCATGGCGCTGGCTCGGGGGCAATGGACTGATCGGCGGACGCGCACCGGGGACGCTGACGCTCTCACCCGATGGCTACGAGCCCCCGCGGGAGGCAGGCTCGAAGGACTTCGCTCACCACGCCAACCGCGAACGGATCCTTGATGCCGTCGCTCAGCTGGCTGCGGCCGACGGCTACACCGAGCTCACGGCTGTGGCAATCGCCGAGCGTGCGGACGTATCAGAACGTGCTTTTCTCGCCCACTTCAAGAACAAAGACGATGCCTTCTCGGCCGCCGTGGAGGTCGGGCACATGAAGGGCCAGGCGATCGTCGAGCGGGCACGGGCGAATGCGCCGAACTGGCGCACGGGCGTGCGCAACGCCGTGGGCGGCTTGCTCGAGTTACTCGCCTCGGAGCCCTACTTCACGCGGATGGCCTTCGTTGACGCGCCGCTGGCGGGACCAGCGATGACCCGCCGCCTGCACGAACACGCCGGTGCCTACGCGCGTCTGCTGCTCGACGGCGCCCCCCAGCGCAAGCGACCGCCGGCGATAACGCCCGAAGCGACGGTGCACGGCCTGTTCGAGCTCGCCTTCCATCAAGCCTCACAACACAAGACGGCTGAGCTCACCTCCCTGGCGCGTGAGGCGACCTACCTCACGCTCGCGCCGTATGTGGGGGTCAGCGAGGCTGCCGAGGCCGCGGCTTAGGACGGTTGCGGCAAGAGGAGGAAGCTGGTGGTTGCCGTTCGGCGACTACCCATATATAGGACCGAGCCGGAGCGTTCCCTACCTTGCGAAGGACCCCGACCCGGTCCTGCCCATCCGGTTGCCTGTGTTGGTTGACAGACGCCGAACAGAAGTCTTACCACGGTTCGAGCAGGTATTCCAGTCCCATTGCTCGGTATGCCGATCTGCCGGAACTGGTCGACAGGCACGTACGGCAAGATATTCCCTGCAAACGTGGGCTTTTGGCGCTCCCGGCGTGGCTGTGCAGAAAGTCAGAGACAATCGACGTACGCGGCGAGGCCATGCCAGCGCGCCAGGAAGCCTGAACTCATTGAACACCACGATCTTGCCGGTCCTCCGACTGTCGGCGTGGGCGAAGCCGCAGACGCCTAATTGGCGCCTAGACGGAGGCTTCCAGAAGATAAGTCCGCCGCATGAAGCGATCGAACTGGGGCACCGTGAAAGCCGCAAGGCCATGTCCAGGAGTGAAGAGAAGCCCCTTGTCGATGAGACGAGATCGCGTCGGGCCCAGTTGCTCCGAGGTCCTTCCCAACAGGGCGGCTACGTCCTTTGCCTGCTGAGGCTCCGGCCCGCGCTCTGCCATCGCGCGCATGTAGCGCAGCTCCAACTCGGAAGTGCGCTCGGCGCGAACCCGGAAGAAGCCGCTGTCGAGCTTTGCCTCCACCGCCTCCCGCGCGTCCTTCACGTTAGTGGCGGTGATTGGCGAGCCTTCCACGAGCTCCCACAGCACATTCCCGTACTCCTGCAGGAAATAGGGGTAGCCCTCCGTGTAGTCGATGACGGCCTCGACCGCGTCCTTTTCGAAGGACATGCCCAGCTGCTCCGCGGGCCTGACGAGAGCCTGCTCCGCCTCGGTGGGTGAGAGCTGGCCGATCCGCGGGAACTTGAAGAGCCGCTCAGCATAGGACTTCGCCTCGCCCGCGAGTCGCGGGAGCTGTGGCAGGCCGGCGCCGACGAGTGTGATCGGCAGCCGGCGTTGGACGGTCTTGTGAAGGGCAGCGATCAGGGCCTCCAACTCTGGGGTGGCGAGGAAATGCACCTCGTCAATCAGGAATACGACGCCGCTTTTGTGCTCGCCCGCCGCTTCTCCGAGCGCAACGAGGAGATCTGTGAGGTCCTCGTCGAGTTCTCCGCTATCGGCGAAGCCTTCGGCGGCCGCGACGTCCAGGCCGGCGATGAGAGCGCCGTCGGTGGCGACGGTGAGTTGGAAGGACTTGAGCACCGCCGCTGCCTGGGCAGCCCGCTCTTTCCACCTGGCCTTTGGCGCAAGCTGGAAAAGGGCTCGACGCACAAGCTGGGCCATGCGGGCGTCAAACGAGGTGTGCTTGGTGATCTCGGCCTCCACCGTAGTCCAACCACGATCTCGTGCCCGCTCCTCAAAGCTCGTCAGCAATACGGTCTTCCCGACCCCCCGGAGGCCCGTGATGAGCATCGACTGCTCTGTGTAGCCACGCCGCAACCGCTCGAGCAGGACATCGAACGACTCCAGCTGGTCGTCGCGCCCAACGAGCACAGGCGGACGGGCGCCTGCATTGGGGGTATATGGATTGTCGTGAGGCCTTATGACCCGCGAGTTTATCAATCTTATCGGCCTTTAGCGTATCTAGATAAAGCTCGCTAACCTTGATAAGTGCTCCGGGGCCTCCGGCAAGCCAGTCGAGAGCCGGATGCGATCTAAAGACCACGAATTCAGGTATTTGGTATAAATCGCGCCGTTAATAAGTATTCCAGAGTGTCGACTCCAAATACCAGAGCCGTTTCCCACTTCGTGGGACGCTTCGGGATCGGGAGTTGAACGAGGCCTCTACGTCACAGGACAAAGCCCACCGTCGAGATTGATGGCCGCGCCCGTTACATAGGAGGCCCGCGGCGAGAGCAGGAAGGAGGCGAGGTCGGCGAACTCGCCGGGGCGCCCTACCCGCCCCATGGGGATCCCGCTCGTGCTGACCATGCGCTCGTAGTACTCCTGCGGGGTGATGCCGGCCTCGGCCGCATAGCGCCGCAGCTGGGCGCTTTCGATCACGCCGATCAGGACGGCGTTGACGCGGATGCCCTCGGGCGCCAGCTCCCGGGAGAGGGCCTTCGTGAGCGCGAGGCCCGCCGCGCGCGAGACAGAGGTCGGTGTGGTGAGGGCATCGGGGGCCTTGCCGGAGATCGCCAAGGTATTGAGGACCGATCCGCGGCTCTCGCGCAGCGAAGGCAAGACGAGGCGAGTGAGGCGCACGGCGCCCATCAGCTTGAGCGAGAGATCCTCCTCCCAGACGGAGTCGGTGTGATCGGCGAACGCGCCGGCGGAGAGCCCACCCGCGTTGTTGGCGACCCCATCGATGCGCCCCCAGCGCGCGAAGGAGGACTGGACGAAGCGCTGGAGGTCCTCAGGGCGCCTGACATCCCCGGCGAGCTCGAGGACATCGCCGCCAGCCGCGCGCAGCCCGCCAGCCGCATCCGCGAGCCGGGCGGCGTCGCGCGCCATCAAGGCCACACCGCGGGCTCCTTCCTCGACGAGCCTATACGCCAGCGCAAGGCCGAGCCCGCTCGAGCCACCCGTGATCAGAAACACCTTGCCTGAAAGCTCGAGATCCACGCCCCCTACTCCATCCTCGCGCTATGCCTGTTGTGCTCTTATGAAGGACTGGGATAGCTGCTCGTGCGTCCCGCGGCGCCCCGCCGAGCGCACACTACATACCCTCGGGGGTTCGTCCGTCGTGCCCGATGTAGCCGTCCTTGCCCCCCGTACATACATAGATCGTGTCCCCGGGCCCGAGGATGCGGATCCGGCGTACCGTGGACGCGTCGACGCGTGCGAACGAGCCCTCCTCGAGCAGGTGGGTGGTTCCGTCCCCGAACTCCATCTCGATCGAGCCGCGATGAACGAAGTAGAGCTCCTCCTGCAGGTCGTGGTAGTGCCATTTCGTCTCATACCCGGGCGGCCGCACGAGCACGTTGACGCCGAAGGCGGTTACGTCCAGAGCTTTGCGGACTTTGCGAAAGCCGTAGCCCTCGCCGATCGCGTCGAGGTGACCAACGGCATACCCCTCCCCTACCACCACATCGCTCTGCGCCTGGCTCACGCGGCGACTTCCTCCTGCTCCGCCTCGTCTCGGAACAGCCACGGGATGCGATGACCGATCAGCTGGCCCCGGTAGCGCCGACGGTGTCCGTAGACGACCCACGTCGTGTCGACCTCGCCATAGCGCTCGGCCACCCGCAGCTCCTCCGGATGTTCTTCGCCGAACGCGACGAAGGTCACGCCGGCGTCGTACTTCCCGGCAAGGAGGTTCTGGGCAACGATCGGGTTGGCCGACTCCTGCACGACTGTCTCCCACTGCGTGAGATCCGGATAGCCCATGGCGGCCGCCACCACTCCAAGGCTACGCGGCTCCTCCACGTCGGCGCGCACGATCAGGCCCATTTCCTTGGCGGGGAACATGAACGTGTCGACGACGAACACCTCCTGGCGGTAGCGCTCGGTCACGATGTGGACGTCGGGATGCGAGCTGCACTGCACAAGGAACCCGTTCGGCTCGTCGCGCACCCGCTCCAACCCCTCCTCGAAGTCAGAGACAAGCTCGACGCAAGCATCCTCGAGGCCTTGAAACTCCAGGTAGCGCAGCAACGCGTGCTCGTGGCAGGTGCCTGCCGGGCCTAGGGTGATGAACGTTGGAGTGCGCATTGTGCCAGCCGTAGTCATCGGACGGTAGGGAAAGACCGGAATGATACCACCAGTGCGAGAGGGCGAGAAGTCGTCAGTCCGAACTTTCCTTTACCTCGATTCGCCGACGACAAATGCAGCGGCGATGACTCGCGACGCAGCGACGACCCATAACGTGGACAAATGTTTCTGACTTCTCAACCGTCGTCGTCTGCCTCGTGCGCCCACCAACAATGATTTGCGGCCTCCAAACAACCGTACTCAAAGGCTAAACGAACGATTTCTACCCGACAAATACATGACTCGGCCTTTAGAATAACCCGGCAAGGCAATACCAACCAGACTCTCGGAGGGATCCCGATGTTACACATGCAACTTGCCGCCCTAACGCTTGCCACCACAGGATTGCTTGCCATATACGGCTGCGGCGGATCGTCCAAAACAGAAACGAACGCTACCTCTGCGGCCACCTCTTCTGCGACGGACGCGACGGCACCGGCACCGCGAGCCACTCCTGTAAAAGTTGCTACGGGCAAGCCTTTGACTCGTGCGCAGTTTATCGCAAAGGCCGACGCGATCTGCGCTCGCGCCAACATGAAGGTCAACACTGTATCCGTGGTAACCAGAAGTGAAGCCGAACGGGGGTTCCCGAAGACAGCCCTCTACGAGTCTACGGAGACCAACGAACTGATCCAGCTCGTCCCTCCCGCGGCGATGGCACGCGATTGGGGATTAATCGTGAGCGATTTCCACCTCTATGTCGAATACGCTAATGCGGCTGCGCGCGACGCCGAAGCGAAAAACATCAAAGCCCTCGTTCCGCTCATCAAGCCGGCCGAAAAGGTTCACGAACACCTCAACGCCATCGCTAAGCGCGACGGCTTCAAGCACTGCTCAGGGCTCACGTAATCGGCCCTTCGTTGCTGACAGACCAATTGCGTGTAAAAGATCGAGGACCGACCTGTTGCCGTCATCACGCTTGTCAAGGATCGGTGGGCGCCTGGATCAACTTATGGCGCCCCACCGCGCTTTATCTATCTCTAACAATATGGCGCGTCAGGTCATTCCGATGAGGCCGTGAGCGCCGTTCCTGAGGTAAGTAACAATGTGGTTAACCCAATGAATTCTGTAGTTCCATTACCGCCCGCGGTACAATTCCCTAAGTTCAGTTCAGCTAATGTCTGGAAGGCATCGCTGAACGACTGATCGACCAAGCCGCCCGCTTCGTTCGTGGTCTGAACCGCGGTTTCGGTCGCACTACATAATTCGTTAGTTGTGATTCCCAGGATTAAGCATTCAAAGTAAAAGCCAGAAGCTAAAATTAAGTTAACAAAGAACGTTTCAGTGCCGTCGATCATTAACTCGAGTTCAGTTTTCCAAGGCGATTCGAGATCTGCCCACACTAACGCTTCGGTGCAGTTTTCATCGTTTGTACACGAAAGCGATGTACCAGATAATGCCGTTTTCGGAATAGCCGTCCCACTTAACGTTAACAGTTCGGTAACCGTGCCTTCGCTACCGGGTCCCACCGTGCCGTTCAATATCCAACTGCATAAGACCTTGACTTTCACGCCAAAACCTCCACCGTTCAGCTCTACGAATTCCAGTTCGCCTTCAGTGTCTGATGCCTGTGCCGTGGTGATCGCAGCCCCGGCCGCTAACCATTCGGCTAATAAAAATGTTACAGCGGATGCAGCCGCCGCGATCACCACACTCGCTGCGAACATCGCAATAAGCGCTACGCCGAGTATCTCAAACCTTCTCATCTCTTCCAACCTTTCCTAGTGGCCTATTCAGCCGCTGTGGAAGAGGCACAGAACCGTCGACATAGAGCTCCCTGTGACAGCTACACTCTACGCGCCTTCTTTCCCTTCACGGCCTTAGCTTTCTTGTGCTTCTTAGAATGTGCCTTCGACTTCTTCTTCGAAGTTACCTTGGGTTTCCTCTTGGGAGCAGTCGCTGCTTTCGGGAACGTCACGAGCGGAATCGGCAGCTGCGCGAGCACCGGGGGCAACGCGAGAACAGACGGCACACCACCTGTTGTGAATGTGACCGTCCCGCCTTGGACGGTGTGGGTTTTGTTGAAGATATAGCCGCTTGAGACGGTAATCCGATAGGCGTAGGTTGTGCCGGGCTGGAGCCCCACAAGCTGAAGCGTCTCTTCTAATGGAGAGGCACCTGAGCCGGCCGACCCGGAGAAGACTACGCCGTACTGGGTCCCGGCTCCGCTGTACACACCGAGTTCGAACGCGTAGCTGGCCGGCAGGCCGTCGGGGTCGGCTGTGCCCGTTACGATCGCGCTCGTCGGGGTGACGGCACTGGACGCCCCGGTTTCCGCGCTCGGCACGGGCGCTGGCGCGGTGGTGAATGTGCCTTCGGCGCCGGTCGCGCTGTCGTGCCGCGGTTCGCCTGCTTCTTCGAATTCGTTGACCGCGACGAGCCGGTAGGCGTAGGTCGTGCCGGAGGCGAGTCCGACGACTTCGGCGCTCGTCCCTATCTGGCCATACGCCGTCGAGGATTCTTCGGGCGTGCTCTGGATTCCCATGCAGCCGGCAAGGGTGGGGCACGGACCATATTCGAAGTGGTAGTGGGTGATCGTGTGCTCCGGGTTCAGTGTGGCGCTCAGGACTGCTGACTGCGCCTTGACGAACGAGACGCTCGGACTGCCCAAGATCACTGGTGCGAGCACCTGGGTTTTGAGTATCCTGAATCCGCCGGTGCTCTGGCCGAACTGGTTTTCGGCCAGGAGCCGGAAGAGATAGATCGCGTTGGGTGTCAGGCCACTCAGTTCGGCGCTGACATGCTTGTCTTCGCCGGCCGATCCGCCGTCTTCTAGCGGGGTGAACGACGCGGGCGCGCCGATCAAGTGGTATTCGAAGCGATAGTGGGTGTCGAACCCGTTCGGTTCAAAGGAGCCTTGAAGAGTCGCGGTAGTGCCGGTGACCGCCAAGGCACCTTCTGTGAGCAGGCTTTCCACAGCGGGCAAGGTCGTGAATTCCTGGTCGCCGCCAACATGCGGACCGGTAGTGTTCGCTGCCACAAGCCGATAGTGATAGGTTGTTTCGGCCGTCAGCCCTGTCGCTTCGGCGCTGACCGGGACGGGGCTCGAGCCGGAGCCGGGAGCTGTGGCGCACGGTACCGTCTGCCCGTATGCAGTATTGGTACCGTATTCGAACTCGCAGGACGTCACTTCCTGCCCATCGGGGTTGACTTCGCCTTCGAGTTTCGCGCTCGTCCTGTGGAGTTCGGTGGCAAGGTTGGTCGTGACGTCCGGGAGCGTCCCGAACTTGAAGAGGGCGACCGTGTCCGCTTCGCGCTGGGAAGCATAGAGGGAGTGGGTAATGGCGTCCACGCCGACGCCGTAGGACGACGATACGCCCGCGAGCGTTTCGGTAGGGGCGCTGAAGGGTTCCGCAGAGCCGGGATAGACCGCGATCGAGCCGCCTTCGTCGAAGAACAGGTTGCTGTCCGAGCTATCGAACGCGAGCGCCTTCCCACACCCGCAGCTCGTCAGTTCCGGTACGAGAGTAGTGCCTTCCTTGTTGACCTTCACGATGTTCGGCGTGCCCCTGAGGAGATATAGGTTCTGTTCGGGGTCGACGGAGATGCCGGGACTACGCAGCCCTTCCGGGTTCAGTTCGGCGATGTGTTTGTTCACGATACTGTTGTCGAACTCTTGTACCGGGCCGTGAAATACGCCCACTTCCGAACCTTCTTCGGCGACCCAGACGTTACCTGAGGTATCCACGGCAACGCCGAAGATCGGCGCAGCAAATCCCGCCAGCTGAGAGAGATAGACGCCGGTTGCGGTGAACTTGTCGATCAGTTTGTGCCCCGGGTCTACGACATACACGTCCCCGGCAGACGGGCTGGAGATGTCGTTGTCGACCGCAAGATTGAACAGTGTTCCGTGTGTGGCATATTCGGAGACGCTCGCGGGCGGAGCGAACTGGCCCGTGGGAGAGGTGCTGCCGTCGAACTGCCCCTCGAATTTGCTGCCGGTGGAGTCGAACCGCTCCACGCGCAAGTTGCCCGCGTCATAGATGTAGACGTCGCCGCTGGAGTCGTTGATGGCCACGCCAGCCGGTTCCTTGAACTGACCTTCCCCAGACCCGGAAGCGCCAAAGAACGTCGGAGCCCCATAGCCCACGAACGCGACCGCCGAACTAGCGGTGATGGCGAAGAGCGCCAGCACCGCCAGCGCAAGCGGCCCGACCTTGCGAATTGCCTTGCGAGCGCTCATCGGCCTGCCTTCCCGTTGCGGTGATCAGCAGCGCGAGCCTTGCTAGCTCGGTGCTTCTTCTTAACCTTCTTCGCCTTCGGACAGCCGGTGACGCCGATCTTTGTGCTCTGTTTCATCACGGCGCCGTTCTGAGCGACGAATTCCGTTGGCATCTTCAGCTTGCTCTGCGACTTGCACAGATTCCCGTTGGCCGCGAGCGCCGAGTACTTGCCCTCGGGCAGGTACAGCTCGAAGCTGTTGACCGGTACGTCGGGGACGGTCTTGAATGTGCTGCTCGTGATCCCCGCTTTGTTGATGAACGTTGTCCCGGTCAAATCGACCCGGACGCCGTCGCCCTGCAGCACCACGACCAGCGAGGGGAACGCTTCCCCGCCGTGCGAGACGAAATAGACCGGACCCGACAGCTGCACGGGCAGCAGCGGCGTCGTTGTTCTCGCGATGCCCACGATCGACCCGGGCGGGCACGCGGACGGGTTGGCGGCGAACGTCGCGGCAAGGCACGCCTTCTGCAGCGTCGTGAGCCGCGACGGCAGCAGCTTGGGCAGGGAGACCTTGACATAGGCGATGTTCGCGTCGTTGCCGAGCGCACCCTTTGGATAGGACACCTTCGCGTCCAGGCTCGCTCCCTGCGCACGGCTCGTGTGAGCGCTCGTCGCCACCGTGAACTTCGGTTTGAACGCGAGGCTCTTGCAGCCGGCTACGGCAAACGGGCTCGACGGGCTCGCCACAGCCCCCTGCGAGCCCGAGATGTTAGCCGCAACCCGCTGTTCAGCGCAATTGGTCGGATTGAACATGAAGCCTGGCCGGTCGATGTCGACTGTCACCCGCTGCAGGCGCAGCGGCACGCCGAAGATGATTTGCGGAACGGCGTACGGGCCGGTTTCATCGGTTGTGACCGTTGCGGTCGAATTTTCCGGGTCGATGTCGATCCGGGCGCGCACGACCACGAGACCAAGATTGAACGGGCCCGCGACCGCGTGGGTGACGATCGACAGGCCGAACGGAGCCCCGTTATGCGGACCGGTCAGGTACACGTTCCCTTCGATTTCAAAAGGATGCGAGCCGGCGCCCGAGGCAACCCTGGTCGTGCCGATCTTCGAGGATGTGCATTCCCCGTAGGCGCTCGGATCGTTTGCCTGCGTTTCGGGACACAGCGGCACGCTCGAGAGCAGCGCCAGCAGTCCCGGCGGGGTGTGCAACTGGATGCCCTTCACGTACTGTTCGCGGTCTTGGCGCGAGAGATTCATCGTGAACGCGCTGAACTGGCCCGCTTGCGGCGTGACCGTCCCGGCCACGAAGCCGGGACTGAAGGGTGTCGGATGAGGACAGCCGGTGACCTCGAAGAACGAGGACGGCGTAGCATCGGGCGTGCCCGCGACCAGCAGGCCTTCCGGCGTGAGGCCAGGAGCACTCCACGGTGTGAAGTCGGCCGTCGTGACCGCCGGCCCGCACACGGGCGGATTGGCAATCGGGGCTCGCGGGCCTCCGTTCAGGCGGACCTTCAGTTCGCTGAACGGCAGTTGCGGGTTCTCTAGGAACTTCGTCGTCAGCTGACCCGTCGCGGGATTTGCCGAGACCTTGCCGGGCACCTTGATCTGAATGCCCACGTCCGCGAATTCGCCTGTGCCCCCCAGTTCAAGGTAGAGCTGGTAAAGGTTGCCATCGAGCGCGTCCTGTTCGGTGCATGGCGCCTGCCCGGTGCCCCCGCAGCCGGGTCTTGCCAGATACACGTGGCCCTTGACCGGCACCCCCAGCAGCGGGGTGATCGCTTCCGCCGTGCCAACGATCGAAGCGTCGGGACAGTGCCCGGGTGCAAGCTGCAGTTCTCCATCCAACCCGACTTCTTCAGATTCGGGGCCGCTGAAGTTGATTCCTTCCGGGCCGGACGCATTACATGCCTGGATTCCGTCCACCGATCCCGGCGAGACCGACATGCCCTCCGGCAGAGTCACCACCGCGTCACGCAGGTGAGAGGTCGCATCGATGCCCGGCTGCTCGGGCTGGGGCACCTTGACATTCACACCGAGCCCGACCGGCTCGTCCGCCAGCAACGTATCGGGCTGCGCTTCGATCGAGGGTTCGAATCTCAACAGGTTACAACCCGTCACTCCTGGCATCGAGGCCGTAGCCTCCGCGTAGCCCGTGTACTGGCCATCGATCCCAATGCTGCCCGGTTCCTGCCATGAATCGGCACGCATTGTCGCGGTCTCAGGACCGGCGGAGCAGGCCGTCGACAAAGAGAGAAATGGCACTGCCGGCACGCCGGCGTGCTGGTTGCCGCTTTCGTCGCCGCTCGCCGGGCATTCCAATGGACGAGTAGGGTCTGACGTTCTGCAGATCCTGCCACGCATCGGGTCATGGCTCGCATCCGCCGGTACGCCCCAAATAGTTACTTCGAAACCCACGATATCCAGGAGCGGGATCTCGTTGCTAACGGTCTCGAGACCATAGCTTTCGCGCGTTCCGCCGTCGCTCGTGCGTTCGCGGGTTCGCACGAGATGCGCCGTCAACACCGGAGTATCGATTTTGATGGTGTTCTCCAATGCGAACTCGGCAGACTGGCCTGGTTCGGGCGTGACGTTGACGATTGGGGCCAACAGCTCTTTTCCCCGCTGGAGATGAAGCACGTAGACACCAATCTGCGTATCGCTCGGACATTGCGCACCGCTGATATCGGCCGTTACCTTCGTCAGCGGACAGCGCGGCATCGCGGTGGGGTTACCGACGAGCCCAGGAGGGATGTTCACGACGATGTCCTTGGGATCGCGAGTCACAACCGGCGAACCGTCCCCCGTCTCGGATTCTTCGTGGGCGAATTCGCCGGTGAAGGTCAGCGCCCACGGATGGCCACCGGCCTGCGTGAACGCGGGTGCGTACGGTTCGTTGACGATTTCAACTCCTTGCAATCCATTTAATTCAACCGGTATTTCCGCGGTGCGCGCCGTCGTCTGCACTGCGAATTTCGTGATGCTCAGCGGTGTTCCGCTCTGCGCGCTTGCATTGGAAGCACACACTACCAGCAGCACGCCCGCCATCCCGATACTCTCGCGCCATGAGAGAGCGCGCACAATCTCTATTGCCCGCCTCATCGCCCGCTCCTGACAACCGTTTTCTCAACACGCCCGAAACGTCCAGTAGCCTTCCTCGCCTTTTTACCGCGCGCCCTCTTTGCCTTCGTCTTCTTTTTCCGCTTCGTTTTCTTCTTTGCCTTTGTCTTCTTCGGCTTGGCCGGCTGCTTCGTCGGTGCCGCGAAGTTGCCGCCGGGCGACTGTGCGACGCTGCCAGGAACCAGCAGCGGCGTTGGGTTGGTCAACGGGCCCTGGCACGCGTCCCCTTCGCACGGCCGCCGTTCCGCCTGCTGTTGCGGGAAGCCTCCTCCCAGACGCGCGTCGTAAATGTCCAGCGCACCATCGACGTCCTGTGGCACCAAGCCTTCGGTTGTATTGAAATACACGTTCGTCCCATCCGGGGAGATCACCACTTCTGTGACCGGTTCTACGCTGCCCCCGCTGGAGATAAGTGAAACGTTGCCTTCTCCCCCCACACCATCTTCATGCCATTCATAGGCATTCTCCAGGCCATTGCTCGCTTGCGGCGACAGCGGGGCGGCGGACATGAAGACCACCCGCGAACCGTCTTCGCTGATCGCACGGCTGTCCAATTCATATTGCTCTAACAGACCGCCACCGTGATGGCCTGGTGTGATGCTGGCGCCGAGCGCTTCGCCATTTTCACCGAAGACGCCATGGTTTCCGTCGGAATCGTAGCCACCTTCACCGCCGGACACACGGAGAAGTAGTCCTGTATCGGCATCGAAGCGGTACACATCCTTCACCGCATTGGTATCGCTTTTGCGCAGCTGTGCGTAGGTCGCGAATACGAGGAACCGGCCGTCCGTCGCAGCGGTCTGCGCATTACCTTCGACGCTACCGGTCCAGAGCGGTTCATCGGTGCCAGCTGTGCTCGGACAGCCGACATCTTCCACGGTCCCCGATAGTTCTGTGCCGGAACACAGATCTCCTATAAAAGCTGTCGTACCGGAACTACTGTCGTACTCATACAAATTATCTGCACCGACGCGGGGAACCGGACGATTTTCGCTTTCGAAGACGTCAATTGAATTTTGTTCAATCGGTATGCCCCTAGCCACATAATATACTCGTGAGCCGTCAGGCGCAACCCTCACAACTCCCTGCACTTCCGTCGCCTGACCAGCGCTCGGGTCGCGTGAAACCTGTGTCAGCGAAGTCACTTCGCGTTCGACGACGCCGCAACCGGGCTTGTCTACCGGACAGCCGATGCTTGCCATATACACGTCGTTACCCGCATCTTTATCGCTTTCCGCGAGTGGCGCATTGGTTGTAAAGTACACCTTCGAGCCATCTTCGGAGGCGCCCGCAAAATCCGCACTCGGCCGACTCGCAGCACCGTCGCAGGGAACTTCACCAGACGCGCTATTGGCCACACACCCCGGCTCCCGCGGCCTGGAGATTTCAAGTGTCTTCGAGCCGCCAAGGCGCACGAACAGCTGGTGCGGGCTGCTCGGCACCGACTCGTTACCACTCACGCAGACGGTGAAGAACACCTCTCCGCCGTCAGTACTCACCGCGTTGAAGACACTTCCATTGACGGGGGCGTATATCTGGTCACCGATACTTGAGTCGCATTCACGGTTGAGCAGTTTCGCTTTACCTTCATTGTTCAGGCCGACAAGCGCCAATGACTTCGGTCTGCCGTCGCAGCCGCGGTCGAACTCGTAAAGCTCTAATGAGCTTACGCCAACCGCTTCCGCTACAAGCGGTTCAACTCCGGTACTCCCCAATAGCACATTGCAAAAAGATGCACTCGTCGATTCGTATTGCGTCAATACCTTTTCCTTGAATCCTTGTCCTTCAGCGATCGGCATCACAGAGCCGACAAATTCCCAGTTGTCGATCGTGTCCGGTGTTTCCGTCGGATGCAGCAGCAGATTCGCGGCGGGAAGCGCGTTCTCCTCGTTCGGGCCTGGTTTACCCAGCTTGAGCACCATGTCTAGCGAGGGGGTGACATCATTGTGCAGACGTTCCGGCAATAGCGGGGCTGGAGGCATTACTGGAACTGTCGACCATCCCGTCACTTGCCGGCGCGACAGGTAGTCCAAGGCGTCAAAACCAGAGGGTGCCCCCGCAAAAGCTCCAGGAGAGAAGAAAGCTACGGCTTCGCCATTTAACGATACCGCCTCGATTTTGGTCACGCCAAAGCCGCCCTTGAAGATGGGACTGACCATCTCATAGCGACGTTCGGCCGGGAGCCCAAAAGCTGCTGCCGCCACAAGGCAGCCGATAAGCCATGTACAAGCAACCGTACCGGCAAGCCCAAACGTACCCCTCATCGCAAGACTCCTCGCTCCCTAGAGACGTGTCACAACCGTGACCGCCATTCCCCACTTTTTTTAGATTGTCCGGGCGGACCTGGGGCCCGCCCGGACAATACATGCTACATCACACGCTCAAAATGCCACATCATTCCGACGAAGCTGTGAGCGCCGTCCCTGAGGTTAGTAACAGTGTGCCTAACCCGATTACTTCCGCTGATTCGGCACCACCTGCAGTACATGTGCCTAATTTCAGTTCAGCTAATACCTGGAAGGTATCGCTGAACAGCTGATCGACCAAGCCACCAGCTTCGTTCGTTGTCTGGACAGCAGTTTCCGCTGTTGAGCATAATTCGTTGGTTGTGATTCCCAGTATTAAGCATTCAACGTAGTATCCCCCAGCTAAAATTAAGTTAACGAAGAATGTTTCGGTACCGTCAATCATTAACTCGAGTTCAGTTTTCCAAGGCGATTCCAGATCTGCCCATACTAACGGTTCTGTACAGTTTTCGTCATTTGTACACGTAAGGCCTGTGCCAGATAATGCGGTCGTTGGAATTTCCACCCCAGTTAACGATAACAATTTTGTGACTGTGCCTTCGCTGCCGGGACCCACTGTCCCGTCAAGGATGCCGCTACATAAAACCTTGACTTTCACGCCAAACCCTCCACCGTTGAGGGCAACCAGTTCCAGTTCGCCTTCGGCATCCGACGCTTGGGCTGTGGTGATCGCTGCTCCCGCTGCTAACCATTCGGCTAATAAGAACGTCACGGCGGCAGATGCGAGAGAGGCCACCATCGCGCTCACCGCGAACACCGCGACCAGCGCTACGCCTAGTATTTGCAACCTTTTCATTTCTTCGCTGCCTTTCTTCCTCTTCGAGGCTGGTTGAGCCTCTACCGAGGCTTGAGATCAGCCGGCCTGAGCACTCGTTCATAGGTCAGAGAGCGCTGGCGCGGCCCATTGTCGTTGTCTTCCTCCCGGCCGATGACGAGCGTATGCTCACCCTGCAGCACGGAAGTATTCTTGCACTTAAGCCGGGATTAGGCGAGTGGTGTTTCTCACTAGGAAGTGAGGCGTATCTACGAGGGCGCACCTCGGCAGATCCACGATCCGCCTTCGGCAACAAGCCTCGTCCCAATACGCGTTTCTGCTCCACTTTCAACCCGGTTCTCCTTCTATAGCTGCCGATTCGCCCTTACTAGCCTACATTGTGGGCTAGTAGGCAACGGTGATGCTTCAGGCCCAGCATCCAAAGTTCCGGATATCGGGCTAGGTGCAGCGTTGCAGCCTCCGGAACGGCTGTCAAGCCCAAAAGAGGCCATTGTGGAGCAATGTTTCTAACTCCGTTGCTTGTGGGCCTCCGTTCTATCTCGGATAGCTCGATCGTGCGAGCGCCTGATACTCTCGATATCCGCCATATGTCCTGATCGGTATTGGCGCGAAGATCATGAGACCCTTCCAGATCAGATCTCACGGTGGAGTACTGGCGCTGATATGGCTCGGGCTGACCCTCGCCGCATGCGGAAGCACTGGCGGTGGCGCAGAGACCAGCGTCCCCGCCAAGGTCGCCCAATCCAACTTCTCCACCCACAACAACGACCGCGATAACGACGGCGATAACAACGACGACGACGAAAAAGTCCTCGGCTACGGTCATCCGGCCGATGCAGCCGATCGGCAGAAATCGATAGCCCTCGTGACCCGCTACTTTGCGGTGGCAGCAACCGGGAACGGTACTGCGGGCTGTGGAATGCTTGTCCCCCTCCTCGCCGAAACGATCGTCGAAAACGACGGTCATTCGCCTACACTGCGCGGCAAGACGTGTGCCGTGGTGCTCTCGAAGCTGTTCGGGCTGCACCACCGAGAGCTCGTACAAAAGAGAGCCACTCTTAAGGTGATCGCGGTGCGCGCAGACGGCACAAAGGAGTTAATCGTGCTTGACTTCCCGACGATTCCCGAAGTGCGTCAGATAACCGCACGCCGGATCGGAGGCACCTGGAAGCTGCTGGATCTGCTCGATGGCATCCTTGAATGACGGCTATTTTCCACTATGTCTAACCACACGAATCTTTGTTACTATCGAGCGTAATGGTGCCAACGAGAGCGATCAGAGCAATGAGGCTTGTACTCGCGCTCATATCCATCGCGATCCTCGCGCTGGGAGCTAGTGCTTGTGGAAGCACAGCCGGCCACTCGGCGTCCGATGGCTCCTCGAGTGCCGGTACGACCGATGTCGCCAATCCCACGCCAGCTTGGCTAAAGACCTCTACCAGCTATGCCAGGGTGGATGACGACAAAGACAACGACGTCGGCGCTTCTCACGACGACACGAGCAACAACAGGGTCCTCGACTTCGGTCATCCGGCTGACGCCAGTGACAAGCGCGCGATCGCAACTCTCGTCAAGCGCTACTACGCAACCGCGCTCGCGGACGATGCTGCAAGAGGGTGCTCCATGATCTACTCGACCCTCGCCGAAGCGATTCCAGAAGACTACGGAGAGCCGGGCGGGCCGGAATATATGCTCGGCGTCAAGACCTGTCCAGCGGCTATGTCTGCTCTTTTCAAACATTTCCACTCGCAGCTCGAGGTCGAGGTACCCAAGCTTCAGATCACCCATGTTCTGATCAAAGGACGTAAGGGAATAGTCGTACTTGGCTTTGGGACGTTGCCCGAACGCGAGATTCTGGTCGACCGGGAAGCCCACGTCTGGAAGATCGCTGCGCTGCTCGACAGCGAATTGCCCTAGCCCTTATGCTATTCGGCTCCCACAGGGCGAGGCTGGGCAGCCTCCTCGGTTTGCTCGTAAGCGTTCTGCTCGCTGCCGTTGCAACCGGGTGTGACGATGCGGGTCAAGCGAAAAACTCGAGCTCGCAGATCTCCCACGATGCAGCGTCAAGCGACGGCGCACCCACCCATTTGCAAGCCACTCACCCTGGCAGCTATCTCAAGCTCGACGGAGATTTGGACAACGACGACGAACCCCACCCGGTGAAGGCCGAAGCAGACGAGTTGCCACTCTTGCGGCACTCCGGCGGCAAGGCCAGCCCTGCCGACGCGCGGGCGATCTCAACCCTGGTCAAGAGCTTCTACGCCGCCTCGGCGGCGGTCGACGGAGCTAGGACCTGCTCGCTGATGCATACCGGTCTCGCCAGTGCACTTGCGGCCCAGCATAGTGAGAGAGCTCATGAGACCTGTGCCGAAGCGATGTCGGTACTGCTCAGGCGAGAACACCGAAGGCTGCTCAGCGAAGATGTCTCCACGATGGTTGTCATCTCCGTCCACGTGAAGGGCGACTTGGGCTTGGCGGTGCTCGGCTTCAGGGCGACTCCCGAGAGCCAGATCGTAGTCGAGCGCGAAGGCCAAGCGTGGAAGATCGATACGCTTTTCGGCACGTACATGCCGTGATCGTGCCGCGACTCTCGGTGATACTCGCTGCCGCGACCGTCGTGATCTTCGTCGGTTGTTCAAATTCCGATGAACTAAGCTCGCGAGAGGATGCGGCACGCTTCATCTCGGCTGTCGCACGCGGCGACAACCCCACTCACTGGCAACTGGCCGCCCACGCCAGCAGCGAGGCGATGCGTGCATGGACGGAGAGAAGCACAATCCACGACCTCGGCCTGAGATTGCGCCATATCAAGGCTGCGTGGGCTTGTGAATTCGCCGAAGGCTCCGCGGTGTTGCACCGCTTCGGAAGATTCACAGCAGGGGATCGCCTGGCCGTGACCTTAATCGCGCGTGGCAAGGGCGCCACGCTTGGCGAAATCAGCCCGCTGCTAAGAGATGTGCTCGAGTTGGCCGGATCAGATCTGGCGCAGCTGACCAGCGCTGCATGCGGCTAAGTCTTCCGGTGGTTCAACCGGCAGAACATCTCGTGCAAGCCCTACCTATCAGCGCTCCCATCTTCCACATACCGTCTTCGCGCAGGACATAAATCTCGCCCGTGGGCATTGCGCTCGAGGACAACTGCACAAACCCGCGATTCCCACTGATGCGTATTCCTGTGACCATAGTCGCAGCTAGAACCCCGGATGGCTGACCGGCAACGCGCTTGAAGATCTTCGCCATGACTTCAGGACACGTCTTACCCTGAAACGACCCGGGCCGACCGTAGTCCTCGGGAACCGACTTGGCCAAACTGGAAACGATCAAGGTGCACGCAACGGCACCCTCGTCGGACGCCGCAGCCGCATAGTAGCGCTTGGTCAAACTCATGATGGCGCGCTCCTCATGGCCGGACGCCTCGTGTCCATAGGTACTGATGTAATCGTCATTCTGGGGGGGTCGGGGCGTGGGAGGACTTACCCTCGAAGACGTAGCAACCGGACCGCTGAGAACCCCACGAGTATCCGTGCGCATTCCCGCCTCCCCGCAGGCTGTGAAGCCAAGAGTTACGAAAGCTACCGCGAGAGCCGTGGCTTGTCTCATATTGACTCGCTATTCCAGCCGTGAAAGGCTAGTGGCCCAAGCCGAAGCGCTCCCCGCTGCGAAGCACTCCGACCCAAGACCTGCCCACATGTGTCCTGTGTTGGTTGGCAGACGCCACGAGAAGTCTTATCACAGTTTGGCATCATCCGCCAAGCAGAACATTCATATGCCGATCTAATCGAATTTATCGGATGATGGAGAAGCGTCCTCCCCATATACTTCCACGTTCGGGACAGCCCGGGCGGGAGCAGAGAGTCGGAGACAATCTCGCGGTGGACGAATGGTCGAACGCATATCCGGCACCCCGTGCCCCGGGAGCGGGACAGTCAGCGCCGATCAATGCAGGATCGCCGCGCGCAATGCCTCAGCCACCCGTTCGACCTCTCCTTCGCCAAGCTCCGGATGGAAGGGCAACGCTAGCGAGCGCGCCGCCACATCCTCGCAAACCGGGAACTCGCCCTCGCGGTACCCAAAGCGCTCGCGATAAAAGCTCATCAGGTGGATCGCCGGCAGGTAGGGCTTGCTCTGTATCCCCACCTCGGCAAGCTTGCGCACGGTCTCGTCGCGGTCCGTCCCGCGCGGAAGCTGCACCACGAACACAAACCACCCACGCCGGTTCCCGCCGACATCCTCGCAGGGCAACTCGAGCCCCTCAATCCCGGCAAGCGCCTCGCGGTAATAGCGGGCCACGAGCGCCCTCCCCTCCAGCATCCCCTCCAAGCGAGCCATCTGCCCGATCCCGACCGCGCAGGCGATATCTGACAAGCGATAGTTGAACCCAAGCCGATCATGATCGAGCCAGCCCATGTCAGGCGCACGCCCCTGATTGCGCTCGGAGTCGATCCGAGCCTTCGTCTCGCCGTCGTCAAGCGTGACCATCCCCCCCTCCCCCGTGGTGATCTGCTTGTTGGCATAGAACCCGAACACAGCCGGGTTCCCACGCGCGCCCACAGCGTGCCCATCGGCATGCACAGCCCCAAGTGCCTCACAGGCGTCCTCCACGATCCCAAGGCCATGCCGCGCCGCAAGCCCCTCGAACGCCGGCATGTCGGCCGGATAGCCGAAGACGTGCACCGGCAAGAGCGCCCGCGTTCGCTCCGTAACCGCCGCCGCGGCCGCCGCTGGATCGAGATTGAGCGTGACCGGATCGATGTCCGCGAACACAGGCCGAGCCCGCTCATACAAGGCAACGTTCGCTGAAGCGACAAACGAGAAAGGGCTGGTGATCACCTCGTCGCCATCGCCAACCCCAACCGCGCGCAGGGCAAGGTGCAACCCGGCCGTCCCGCTCGACACCGCGGAAGCAAACCGAGCACCGACGAACTCAGCAAAAAGCCCCTCGAACGTTGCAACGCGAGGCCCAAGCGAAAGGTGTCCAGACCGCAGCACCTCCGCCACAAGTCGCTCCTCCTCGGCGCCAACGACAGGCTTGGCGAGCGAAAGCGCCTCCTCCTCGCTCAAAGCAGGGCACCGGCGACGGCGTGCTTCGCCCTGCGCGAGGCCTTAGGAGAAACACGCCCAAGGACCACCAGAATCAGTCCTCCACCGGGCGAAGAAACGTCGTCGACGAGGCCCGTCCCGACTCAGGCTGAATCCCAACCTCCAACGAGTCCACAAGAGCATCCCAGGAAGCTGCGATCAGGTTCTCTGACACGCCGATCGCCCCCCACAACCTGGCCCCGTCGGAAGCATCGATCAACACGCGGGTAACGGCGCCGGTGCCCTTGGCCTCGTCGAGAATGCGAACCTTGTAGTTGACGAGCTCGATTTCGCGCAAGTGTGGATAGATTCCACCGATCGCCTGGCGCAATGCGTTATCAAGCGCGTTCACTGGCCCGTTTCCCTCAGCGGTGCAGAGGATGCGCCGCTCGTTTGGCCCGGGTGGCGCGACGATCTTGATCGTGGCCTCCGTCAGGACCTCGCCACGGACGTTCTTCTCGACGATCACCCGCCAGGAGTCCAGTTCGAACAGTGGCTCGTACACGCCGGCCTCTTGGCGTATGAGCAGCTCGACGGAGCCATCGGCCGCCTCGAACTGAAAGCCCTCGTGCTCGAGCTGCTTGACGCGCTCGAGCGTGCGCGCCGCGGCCTCGGCGTCCAGCTCGAGGCCGATCTCCGCGGCCTTCTCGACGATCGCGCCGCGTCCGGACAGCTCTGAGACGAGCATGTCGCGCCCGTTGCCAACCAGCTCGGGATCGACGTGCTCGAACGTGGCGGCATCGGTGCGCACGGCGGCGCTGTGCAGGCCGGCCTTGTGCGCGAAGGCGTGCTTGCCGACATAGGGCTGTGCCGGGTTGGGCGTGCGGTTGAGCAGGTCGTCGACCAGGTGGGCGGTCTCGGTCAGGCGCGCTAGCTGCGAGGGCTCCAGCACTTCCAGGCCCATCTTCAACTGCAGGTCGGCGACGATCGTGAGCAGGTTGGCGTTGCCCGTGCGCTCGCCGATGCCGTTGACGGTCCCCTGCACCTGGGTGGCGCCGGCTTCGACCGCGACCAGGGTGTTGGCAACGGCGCAGCCGGAGTCGTCGTGCGTGTGGATGCCGAAGGGGGTGTCGGGCATGTCGAAGCGCACCGCGTCGTACACGGAGCGCACGTACCCGGGCAGGGCGCCACCGTTGGTGTCGCACAGCACCAACCGCTCGGCACCGGCGAAGGCAGCGGCGCGCAGGGTGTCGAGCGCGTAGCCGCGATGTTCGGCGTAGCCGTCGAAGAAGTGCTCCGCGTCGAAGATCACGCGCTTGCCTTGAGCGATCAGGAATTTGATCGACTCGCCGATCATCGCGATGTTGTCCTCGTAGGAGGCGCGCAGGACCGTCTCGACCTGCATGCGCGAGCTCTTGCCGACGATCGTGCACACCGGCACGAACGAGTCCGCCAGGACGCGCAGTCCCTCGTCGCTTGCCACCGACGTGTCGACCCGGCGCGTCATCCCGAAGGCGACGATCTCAGAGACCGCGAGCCGCTCCTCGGCGAGCAGCCCGAACAGTTCGCGCTCCTTGGGGTTCGACGCCGGGAAGCCAGCCTCGATCATGTGCACCCCAAGCGAGTCGAGCGCGTGCACGACGCGCAGCTTCTCCTCGACGGTGAGACTCATGCCGCCTCCCCCCATGCCGTCGCGCAGGGTGGCGTCGTAGAGCTCGATATTGGACATTAGGCGCTCGGAGATCCCCCAAGGGGGACCCCCGACAAGGGGGGTGTGGACGCACCGTTGGGGGTCGGTGTGCTGGGCGCCGGGACGCTGACCACGTCGAGCCATTCGCGATATGGCTCGGAGCGACCGTGGATCGCATCGTCGAATGCGCCCTGCAGCAGGCGCGTGATCTCACCCGGCTTGCCCGAGCCGATCCTGTGGTCGTCGACCTCTACGACCGGCACGAGCTCGGCGGCGGTGCCGGACATGAACACCTCGTCGGCGAGGTAGAGCTCGGCACGCGCGATGTTGCGCTCCACGACCGAGTAGCCGAGGTCTGAGGCAAGTTGCATGATCGAGCGGCGCGTGATGCCGTCGAGAATCGAATTGTGGTGACCGGGCGTGACGATCTCCCCGGCGCAGACGATGTAGATGTTCTCACCGGTGCCCTCGCACACGTGACCGTGGTCGTCGAGCAGGATCGCCTCCTGGTAGCCGGCCTTCATCGACTCGACCTTGGCGAGCACGTTATTGAGGTACTGGCCGGAGGCCTTGGCGTGCGGGATCAGGGAATCGGGCGAGATGCGCCGCCAGGAAGAGACCTTGGCGCGAATGCCGTTGGCCATGCCCTCCTCGCCCAGATACGTGCCCCACTCCCAGCAGGCGATCGTGACGTCCACGGGCGCGTCCATCGGGTTCAGGCCCATCGAGCCATAGCCGCGGTAGACGATCGGGCGGATGTAGCAGGAGCTCAGGTTGTTGGCCGCCACCAGCTCGCGTGCCGCGGCCTGCAGCTCAGGCGCCGTGTAGGGCACGGGCATGTAGTAGAGCTCGGATGACTGCAACAGCCGCTCCATGTGCTCTGAGTTGCGGAAGATCGCAGGCCCCAGCTCGGTGTCATAGCAGCGGATGCCCTCGAACACGCCCGTGCCGTAGTGAAGCCCGTGCGTGAGCACGTGGACCTTGGCGTCCTCCCAGGCGAGGAGCTCTCCGTTCATCCATATGAGGTCGCTTGTGTCCACGTCGTCGTCTCCCGTTAGAGCTCTGCGAGCACCGCCCGCGTCGCATGTTCGGTACTTGCCTCACCACCCAGATCGGGAGTGCGCAAGCCGCTCTCGAGCGCGCGTTCGACTGCCGATTCTACAGCCGTGGCCTCGCTTTCCAAGCCCAGTCCGTGGCGGAGCATCAGCGCGGCGGAGAGAAACATCGCAAGCGGGTTGGCGATCCCTTGTCCTGCGATGTCCGGGGCGGAGCCGTGGACCGGCTCGAACAGGCCTGGGCCACCCTCCCCCAGCGAGGCGCTCGGCAGCATCCCGATCGAGCCCGTGATCATGGCGGCCTCATCAGAGAGGATGTCCCCGAACATGTTCTCGGTGAGCATCGTGTCGAAGTGACGCGGAGCGGAGACGAGCTGCATCGCGGCGTTGTCGACGAGCACGTGTTCCAGTTGGATGTGGGGAAACTCGCGCGAGTGCACGTCGATCACGACCTCGCGCCACAGTCGCGAAGTCTCGAGCACGTTGGCCTTGTCGACGCTCGCCACCTTGGCGCGCGCCGCGCCGAACGCCGTGCGCGCGATCCGCTCCACCTCCTCGCGCGAGTAGGCGCACACGTCGGAGGCGAAGTCCTCCGTGCGGGTCTTCTCGCCGAAGTAGATCCCGCCCGTGAGCTCGCGCACGACCAGCAGATCGGTGCCCTCGATCCGCTCGCGCCGCAGGGGCGAGGCTTCGTACAGCGCCGGCAGCGGCTTGACGGGTCGCAGGTTGGCGTACAGACCAAGCCCCTTGCGCAGCCCGAGCAGGCCCTGCTCGGGTCGCGGAGCGCTGGGGTCGGTCGTGTCCCACTTGGGACCGCCGACCGCTGCCAAGAGCACCGCGTCGGCCGCGCGGCAGGCCGCGAGCGTCTCGTCGGTAAGCGCGGTGCCGTGCAGGTCGATCGAAGCACCGCCAAAAGGATGGGACTCGAATTGGAACTCGGTGACGCTGCGCAAGACCTCGAGCGTGGGCGCGAGGATCTCAGGACCGATCCCGTCGCCGGGAAGCGTGACGATCTTGTGTGCCATGTGTTCCTCTCTCTGACGGGTGAGCATCCCACGCCGACGGCGCGATGCGGCTCGCGAACTGTAGTCGTCTAGGGCAACGGCTGGCCCAGCAACTGCTGGATCTTCCACGAGCGATCCTGGAGCGCTAGAAAGATGTGAGCAGCGGGCATCTTGCGCGAGCTGAGAACGACTTGTGCGTCGCGTCCTTCGACGCGCACGTCGACGACTGCGATCGCTTCCGCCAGTTCTGCATGGAAATGCCGGAAGAGCATGGAAGCGAGTGCCGGACAGCTCTTGGCTCCGCGGAGGTATGAGGGACCCCCACCTTGACCGTAGGCTTCGACAGCAGAGCGAGCGAAGCTTGAGAGCAGTAGCGAGCATGCCTCTGCTCCGTCGCTGGCGGCCGCGGCTGCGTAGTACCGCTTGACGACGCTTGCAATCGCCCGCCTGTCGGAACTGCCCGCCCGATGACCATACCCGAATACGGCCTTGTCGTCGGCGTCGGGGAAACGATAGCTTCCAGGGCTTGGCCTGTCGTTATCCCCGTCGTAGCCACCAGGACTGGTGTTGTCGATGTCGCCGTTGCCATCGATATCGCTCGGATTGTCCGCGTCGCCATCCCCCCGCAGATGCTGTCCCTTAGGGATCGCACTTGTGATGATGACAGCACTGGTTACCGATGTAGCGGCTCCGGCAGCGGAGTCGGACTCCGACGAGCGGGCGCTACCACCGCAGCCGCCGAAGCAAATAGCGATCAGGGAGCTTGCAAGCACAATCGCGAGCGAGCGCTCGGCGAAACGCTTGCTAGGTCTGGAGAGCACCATCGCAGCATTCGATCCTACCGATCAGTCCTGTATTGCGCTGTATTCGTCCCACTCGGCTCGGATGACGACGCTACAACGCCGTGGTCACAGGGGTGGCTGGGACTCGATCCTCGCGATCTCCCTCGTACGCGGCGATTGCCCGCTCCTGCGTAAGCGTCGCCCCGATGTCGTCGAGGCCCTGCAGCAGCCGGCGGCGGATCTCATGGTCGATCTCGAACGCGACTTCACGCCCGGCGAAGTGGACCTCCTGGGCGTCCAGGTCGATCGCGCCCTCCCCTGCGTGCGCAAGCGAGTGACAGTCCTCCTCGGAGAACACAACCGGCAGGAGCCCGATCTTCGTGCAGTTTGAGTAGAAGATGTCGGCGAAGGAGGGCGCGACGATCGCCTGGAAGCCGTAGTCCTGCAGGCCCCAGGGAGCATGCTCGCGCGAGGAGCCGCAACCGAAGTTGCGGCCCGTGACAAGGATCGGGTTGGCGGGCAACTCCCAGCCTGGCTCCTTGGCCCAGTCGTAGAAGAGAAATTTTCCGAAGCCGGTGCGCTCCACCCGCTTGAGGAACTGCTTGGGCATGATTTGGTCGGTGTCGACGTCGGCCCGGTCCAGATGCGTGACCTTGCCGGAGATCGTGTGTATCGGCTCCATGCTCAGCTCCAGTTCCGGATGTCGGTGAAGTGGCCCTCGATCGCCGCGGCCGCGGCCATTTGTGGCGAGACGAGATGGGTGCGCCCGCCACGTCCCTGACGTCCCTCGAAGTTGCGGTTGGACGTGGAGGCACAGCGCTCGCCGGGGGCGAGGATGTCCGGGTTCATCCCCAGGCACATCGAGCAGCCGGCCACCCTCCAGTCGAAGCCGGCGGCGCGGAAGACCTCGTCCAGCCCCTCCGCCTCCGCTTGAGCCTTGACCTGCTGGGAGCCGGGCACGACCATCGCGCTGACCGACGAGGCGACCCTGCGTCCCTGGACGACCTCGGCGGCAGCCCGCAGATCGCCGATGCGCGAGTTGGTGCACGAGCCGATGAAGACGCGGTCGACGGCGATCTGCTCGATCGGCGTGCCGGCCTCGAGCGCCATGTACTCGAGCGCCCTCTCCGTTGCCTCGCGGTCGGCCGGCGAGTCGAACTCCTCAGGTGAGGGAACGCGCTCGGTGACAGCGCGAACCATCCCGGGATTCGTGCCCCAGGTGACCTGCGGCGAGAGTGCCGCGGCGTCCACAACCACATCGGTGTCGTAGAAGCTGCCCTCCTCGCTTGCCAGCTCGCGCCAGCGCGCGATCGCCTCCTCCAGCTCTGCGCCCTTCGGCGCGCCCGGACGCTCTTGCTCGAACCACGCGAAGGTTGTGTCGTCGGGCGCGATCATTCCGGCGCGCCCGCCCGCCTCGATCGTCATGTTGCAGACGGTCATGCGTCCCTCCATCGAGAGGGCCTCGATCGCCGGGCCGACGTATTCGACGACGTGCCCGGTGGCGCCGCCGACGCCGATCTGGCCGATCGTGCCGAGGATCAGGTCCTTGGCGGTGACGCCGAAGCCGAGGGCACCCTCGTAACGGATACGCATCGAGCGGGGGCGCTGCTGGACCATGCATTGGGTGGCCAGCACGTGCTCCACCTCGGAGGTTCCGATGCCGAAGGCGAGGGCGCCGAAGGCACCGTGGGTCGCGGTGTGCGAATCGCCACAGACGACCGTCATACCCGGCTGGGTAACGCCCAGCTCGGGACCTATCACGTGCACGATGCCTTGGCGGTCGGAGCCCAGCGAATAGACGGGCACGCCGAACTCGGCACAGTTGCGCTCCAGGGTTTCCACCTGCACTCGCGAGAGCTCGTCCTTGATGCGCGCGGCGACGGGTGTGCCATCAGTCGGCGTGTTGTGGTCGGCGGTGGCCAGGGTCCGGTCGGGCCGACGCACCTTGCGCCCGGCGAGGCGCAGCCCGTCGAATGCCTGCGGGCTCGTGACCTCGTGCACCAAGTGCAGGTCGATGTACAGCAGTCCATCGGCGACCTCGTGGGCCTCCCAGATCTTCTCGAACATGGTCTTTGGCATGGCTCTCCTAACTCCGTCGCAAACCCGCCGAGACGACCGCCAGAAAGGAAGCCTCGGCGTCGGTGGGGTTCTCAAAATGGTGGGGCAGGTCGGCGTCGAAGGTGACGCAGTCGCCCACGTCGAGCTCGTGGCGCTGACCGTCGCACACCAGCACGAGCGAGCCATGCTCGACGAGCGCGGTCTCGCGCGAGCCGGGCTCGTGCATCGGCGGGTCGTCCGGCGCGCCGGTGGCGCCGCCGGGCTCGAGCGTGTGGCGGGAGAGCTCCGAGCGTTGACCCGGCTGCGCGGCGGTCATCACCTCGAAGCGGTGGCCGCGCTTCGCGTTGCCCCCTCCCCCGTGCTCAGAGGCCCGCACGATCGTGACCGCCCCGGTCTCATCGAGCCGCAGAAGCTGTGAGAGTCGTAGATCCAGGCCGGAGGCGATCCGCGCCGCCACGGTCAGGGTGGGGCTCGTCTCCCCCCGCTCGACCTGGGAGAGCATCGGCGCGCTGACCCCGCTGCGCTCGGCCAGGTCGCGCAAGGACAGCGCGGAAGCCTCACGCAAGGCCTTCACGCGTGCCCCGATCACCGCCGAGTCGAATGCTTCCCAGCGGGGATCGTCAGGAACTCCTGGGGAGCTTCGCTTTACCTTCGCGGTGGACATACGAGCGTACGTTATCACAGACGCTCGTGAGAAGATGCCTACTCCTTGCGCGCTTCCCAGAAGATCTCGAACTGGTTGTCGCGCGGGCGCCCAGCTTTGCCGCTGCCGCGGAACGTGTTCGTGAGCTTCATGCCGAGCGAGGCGTAGATGTCCTGCAGTTCCTCGACCAAGTACAAGCGTGAGCTGTAGGGGATCGGGTCGAGCTTCTCGAAGACCTCGCCGAACCAGATCGAGGCGGCGGTTCCTTCCAGGCGACTGCTCTTGGCGTTCCAGCGGTGATCTGTCAATTCGACCGACTCGGACCCCAGGATCCATGTCTTCACGGGCATGTGCTTTTCGGCATGGAGGCGATTTGGGGTCTGGGCCAGGTGGCGACCACCTTGGCGCAGAGCGCGCGCAATCACCTCGAACGTGCGCAGGTTCTCCGCCTCGCTCTCGAAATAGCCGATCCCACCGTCGTTGAAGGTGGCGACGATGTCGAACTCCTCCTCGAGCTCGAGCTCGCGTAGGTCCGCTTGGACGAACTCGACACTCAGCGAGTGTGCCGCGGCGGCCTCGCGCCCCACCTCGACGTTCGCCGCCAACAACTCGACCCCGATGACCGAGAATCCGCGCCGCGCAAGCTCGAGCGAGTGACGCCCGGTGCCACAGCCAAGGTCGAGGACGCGCTCGTCGCCCTGCGGTCTGAGCATCGTCATGAAGCGGTCTACTTCGGAGACGGTCTTGTCCGCCCACGGCAACTTGTCCATCTCCGGTGGATAGGCCGTGCGATACCAGTCCTCTTGAATCTCCAGCTCGGCCATTGTCCAAAAGCTTATTCAAATGGCCAGATCAATGTCAATTGATCTAGGGCGGCCCTAGTAGCGCCAACGGACGTCTACGACCTGCGACAGCGAGTGGCCCTACGCCGCCGCCTCCGGCAGCCCCACCCCACGCTCGCCCTCACGCGCGCGGACCACACCGATCGAGAGCGCCCGCACGTAAGCCCGCGCGGCAGCCTCGATGATGTCGGTGGAGACGCCCTGCCCAGCCCCGGTCTGACCTTCTACCTCCACGACGACGGAGACCTCGCCGAGCGCGTCCTGGCCCTCGGTTACGGCGTCCACGCGGAACTCGCGCAGAGCGGCGTCCACTCCCGTCGCGGCATTGATTGCGCGGAAGATCGCATCGACTGGACCGTCGCCCGAGGACTCGCCCGTCTTGACGACTCGCGCCTCGCCGTCGGGTGCGCCGTCCTCGACGCTCACGTTCACGCGGGCCATCGGCGGGCTGGACGAGGAGGCCGCCACCTCGAAGTCGACGAAAGCGTAAGCCGCGACATCGTCGCCGCGCAGCTCCTCGGTGACCAAGGCCTCCAGGTCCATCGCGGTGACTTGCTTCTTGCGGTCGGCGATCTCCTTGAAGCGCTTGAAGGCGGTGTTCAATGCCTGACCGTCTACCTTGAAGCCCATCTCCTCCAAAGCCTGGCGCAGGGCGTGGCGGCCTGAATGCTTGCCCAGCACGATCGCGTTGCTCTTCAGCCCGACGGTGGTGGCGTCCATGATCTCGTAGGTGGCACGCTCCTTCAGGACACCGTCCTGATGGATGCCGGCCTCGTGAGCAAACGCGTTGCGTCCGACGATCGCCTTGTTGGGCTGGACGGGGTAGCCCGTCAGGCGCGAGACCAGCCGCGAGGTACGCGCGATCTCGGTCGTATCGACTCCCGTCCACAGCCCCAGAGCGGGCTCGCGCGTGCGCAGCAGCATCACGATCTCCTCCAGCGAGGCGTTGCCGGCGCGCTCGCCGATGCCGTTGACGGCACACTCCACCTGGCGACACCCGGCCTGGATGCCGGCCAGCGAATTGGCGACCGCCAGGCCCAGATCGTCGTGGCAATGAACCGAGACGACCACCTCACGCAGGTCGGGAACCAGGCGATACAGCTCCTCGAACATGGCGGCGTACTCGGAGGGCATCGTGTAGCCGACGGTGTCGGGCACGTTGATCGTGGTAGCGCCCTCATCCAAGGCAATCTGGATCACCTCGGCCATGTAGGGAATGTCCGAGCGGGAGCCGTCCTCGGGTGAGAACTCGACGTCCTCACACAGCGAGCGGGCATGGGAGACAGCCGCGCGAACCTGTCCCTTGACATCCTCGCGCGTGGTCTGCAGCTTGCGCTCGATGTGAATGTCGGAGGTGGCGATGAAAGTGTGAATCCGCGGGCGCTGGGCGTCCCTGACCGCCTCCCAGGCCGCGTCGATGTCCTGCTTCGACGTACGGGCCAGCCCGCAGATGACGGGACCTTCTACCTCGCGGGAGATCGCCTGCACCGACTCGAAGTCGCCGGGCGAGGTGATCGGAAAGCCCGCCTCGATGATGTCCACCCCCAGGCGCGCCAGTTGGTGGGCGATCTCCAACTTCTCCTGCTGGTTCAAGGCAATTCCGGGCGACTGCTCGCCGTCGCGCAGGGTCGTGTCGAACACCCTGACGCGGTCGCGCTCGTTCTTTGCGACGGACGCCTCGGCTGCCATGGAATCCGATGGGTGGTGTGCTGCGATGTCGCTCATGTCGTCCTCACTTCTCCAGTTCTCTCGCTTTTTCGTTTCTCCTTTGGTTTGCGGCTACGCGGCCGCCACGCGCTATTCCCCCCGAGGGGGGAGCAGGAGGTGAAGCGAAAGGGAGAACTGAAACGACATGTTTACGCAGGGTAGCACCCGTGCGGCAAGACCGCCAAGGCCTATGGCACGAGCACGACCTTGCCGATGTTGCGCCGTTGGGTGAGCATCTCCTGTGCGGCTCCGGCTTCCTCGAAGCTGAACGTACCGGCGATGACGGGCTCGATCGTGCCGTCCTCGATCAAATCGCGCAAAGGCTCGATCCACGGTTCGAGCGTGTCGCGGTCCTTCCACAGGGTGAGCATGTTCAGTCCGATTACGGCCTTCGATTCGGACATCTGCTTGACCAGGGAGAAGCGCGGCATGCGCGCCAAGGTGCGCAGCGCGGAGGGAAGGTTGCGTTTGGCGCCGGAGACGACTGCCGAGGCACCGAAGCCGACGAGCCGCCCGCCGGGACGTAGCATGTCATAGCTCGTGCGCAGGCTGTGACCACCGATCGCGTCGAGGATAACGTCGAACTGGGGAAGCCCGTGCTTGGCGCTCGCGTCCTTGTAGTCGAGGGCGTGGTCGACGCCGAGCTCGCGGATGCGCTCGTGCTTTCCCGGGGAGGCGGTGCCGTAGATCTCGCTCGCGCCGAAGCGCCGCGCGAGCTGGGTAGCCGCGATGCCGACTCCACCGCCGGCGGAGTGGATCAGGACGCGCTCGCCGGGCTGTAGGGAGCCGTAGCCGACGAGCGCCGCCCAAGCGGTGGCGTAATTGACGGGTATCGCGGCGCCCTGCTCGAAGGTGAGACGCTCCGGCAAGGGCACGCAGTCGCGCTCGGGGACGGTGACCTGCGAGGCGTAGCCGCCGAATCTGGTGCCCGCGAGCACACGCTGGCCGTGCTCCAGGTCCTCCACGCCTTCGCCGAGCCCGACGACCGTGCCGGCGACCTCATAGCCGACGACGCATGGCGGCTTGGGCGCATCGGGGTAGACGCCGATCCGCGCCATCACGTCGGCGAAGTTGATGCCGCAGGCGACTACCTCGATGCGCACGCAGCCGGGGAGCAATTCCGGATCTGGGCGCTCGACCACCTTGAAGACCTCGGGCCCACCGTGCTTGGTGATCTCAACCGTGCGCATCGCGCTCAGACTACCCGGCCCCGCGCTGGGACGCTTAGCTGAGGACGACGGCCCAGCCGGCGACAAAGCCCTCGGAGGCGACGATCTCATCGACGACGGCGGCCGGTACGGGCACGTCGGTGGTGACGACCATCGCGGCCAGACGCTGCTCCTCGCCGTCGGGCGAATGGCCAATAGCAGCAGAGGAGATGTTGATGCCGTGCGCACCGAAAATCGTACCGACGCGCCCGATCATGCCCGGCAGGTCCGCGTAGCGGAAGACCGTGACGAACGGGGTCAGCTCGATCGTCAGACGCCGCCCCTGGACCTCGACCAGGTGAGGAACGCGGTTTGGCCCGATCCCGGTTCCGGCGACGGCCACCCGCTCGCCGCCGGCGATCACGGTGACACGGATCAGCTCGTTGAAGTCCTGGGCCTCGGTGACAGACTTCTCCTCGACGACGATGCCGCGCTGCTGTGCCATGGCGGGCGCGTTGACGAGGTTGACCTGCTCCTCGGTGCGCCCCTCCAACGCCCCTGAGATCACCGCGAGCGTGAGCAGGCGGGTGTCGAAGTCCGCGATGCGACCCATGAAGGCGGCCTCGATGCGCTCGACCGAGCTGCCCTCGGCCAGGGCCATCGCCAGGCGCCCGAGCCTGCGCGCCAAGGGTAGGAAGGGCCCGAGCACCTCCATGTCCTCCGCGCCGACTGAGGGAATGTTCACGGCCGTGGAGACGACGCCGCCGGTGAGCGCGGCCACGACCTGCTCGGCGCTCTGGAAGCCGGCGCGGTCGGTCGCCTCAGCCGTGGAGGCGCCCAGATGTGGCGTGACAACCACGTTGGGATACCCCTCGAACAGGGGGTACTCGGTGATCGGCTCGGAGGGAAACACGTCGAGCGCGGCGCCCGCGACCTTGCCCGAGTCCAAGGCATCCTTGAGCGCCGCGTCGTCGATCAGGCCGCCGCGCGCCACGTTGAGGATGCGCACCCCATCGCGCATCTTGGCGAACTGGGTGGCGTCCAGCCAGCCTTCGGTCTCGGGCGTCTTCGGTAGGTGGATCGTGATGAAGTCTGCCTGTTCGAACACCTCGTCCGAGCTGGCGGCCTTCTCCACGCCCAGCTCGCGGTAGCGCTCGGCCGAGACGAAGGGGTCGAAGGCAAGCACGCGCATGCCAAAGCCCCGCGCCCTCTGCGCGACGAGCTGGCCGATACGCCCGAAGCCGACGATGCCGAGCGTCTTCTCGTACAGCTCGACGCCCGAGAACTTGGAGCGCTCCCACTTGCCGCTCGTGAGCGAAGCATGTGCTTGGGGGATGTTGCGCGCCAGGGCGAGCAGCATCGCCATCGTGTGCTCGGCGGCTGTGACGACGTTCGACTGGGGCGCGTTGGCGACGACGATCCCCCGCTGGGTGGCCGCCTCGACGTCGACGTTGTCGACGCCCACGCCCGCGCGTCCGATCACGCGCAGGTTGCCGGCCTTCGCGATCAGATCGGCCGTCATCTTCGTGGCCGAGCGGATCAGGATGCCGTGGTAGTCGCCGATCCGCTCGAGGAGCTGCTCATCGGACCAGTCGACGCCGAGGTCGACGTCGAAATGCTCCTGCAGCAACTCGACTCCGGAGTCGCCGACCTTCTCCTTGACCAGGACCTTGAGACGCTCAGAGCTCATGCGAAGTGGCCCCCTGACAGGTCGTGGAGCACAAGGGAAAGTTGATTTTTTTGAGGATCTTCACAGGTGTAACCATTTCGTCGTGTAGCGAATCGAGAATTGCGCCTGAACCTCCACGCCCCTCACGGCACAATCCTCTCGATCACCCAATCGACACAGACCGTGAGCGCCTCGACATCGGCCGGCTCGACGGCCGGGAACATCCCGATGCGCAACTGGTTGCGCCCCAGCTTGCGGTAGGGCTCGACGTCGACGATCCCGTTGGCCCTCAACGTGGACGCCAGGAGCTGTGCGTCGACGGCCTCATCGAAGTCGATCGTGCCCACCACGAGCGAGCGGTTGGCCGGAGCCGTCACGAACGGCGTTGCGTGCGCGGAACGCTCGGCCCAGCCGTAGAGGTAGGAGGAGGACTGGGTGGTGCGCGATACGCACCACTCGAGACCGCCCGCGGCGAGCATCCAGCGAATCTGCTCAGCCAGCAGGAACAGGGTCGCCAGGGCGGGCGTGTTGTAGGTCTGGTCCTTGGTCGAGTTATCGAGCGCCGCCGGCAGCGAGAGGAACGCCGGCGTCCAGCGCTGCGAGGCCTCGATCCTCGAGATGCGCTCGATCGCGGCAGGGCTGAGCAGGGCGATCCATAGGCCACCGTCGCCGGCGAAGCTCTTTTGCGGGGCGAAGTAGTAAGCGTCGGCCTGGGCGACGTCGACCGGCAGGCCTCCGGCGCCGGAGGTCGCATCGATCAGGACGAGCGCCTCGCCCGCGAAGGAGGCGGGGCGCAGCACCGGCGCCATCACGCCGGTGGAGGTCTCGTTGTGGGCCCAGGCGATCGCGTCCACAGGATCGTCCCCACCGACCCCTGCGAGCGCTGCCTCCAGCTCCTGCTCGCTCGGAGCGCCGCCGGGCTCGGCCTTGACGACGAGCGGCTCTGCGAGAAACGGCGCCCCTCCGGTGACCGTGGCGAACTTTTGCGAGAACTCGCCGAAGCTGAGATGCAGCGAGCGCCGCTCGATCAAGCCGAAGGAGGCCGCGTCCCAGAAGGCTGTGGCGCCGCCGTTGCCGAGTACGACCTCATAGCCGTCGGGCAGCGAGAACAGCTCTCGCAGGCCTGAGCGGATCTCCGCTACGAGCCCCTTGACGGGCTTCTGGCGGTGGGAGGTGCCCATCAGGGCAGCCCCCTCGTTCGCGAGACGCGCGAGCGCCGCCGGGCGAACCTTGGAGGGCCCGCAGCCGAAGCGTCCGTCTGCCGGCTTCAGCTCGGGGGGAATCGAAAGTTGTGTGTCGGGCGCTTGTGGGTTCGGCGTCATGGGGCTTCCTCGCGGGATATCGATGATCGAAGGATGCCCAGGCGCGCGGCGATGGTGCTCGTCGCTCCCCGGTGGTTAGCTCCACCTAGTGCGCCAGTCGCGACGACAGAGGCGAGTGTAGCGAACCGCTGTCTAGCCGCGACCATGTGGCTCGTCCCAGTCAGGTGCGGGTCCTACCGGGATGATGTGCTTCGGATTCAGCTCGTCGTGGGTGGTGTAGTAGTGGCGCTTGATCTGCTCCATCGCCACTGTCTGGGCCACTCCCGGCCACTGGTAGAGCTCGCGCGTGTAGGCCCACAGATTGGGGTACTCGACGATCCGCCGGTAGTTGCAGCGAAAGTGCACGTGATAGACCTCGTCGAAGCGCGCGAGTGTCGGAAACAGTCGCCAGTCGGCCTCGGTGGCTCGCTCGCCCAGCAGGTAGCGACGCTCGCCGAGCAGGCCGTCGAGCCACTGCAGACTCTCGAACAGCTTCGTGAAGGCGCGCTCGTAGGAGCCCTGGAGGCGCGCGAAGCCGGCGTTGTAGACGCCGTTGTTGATCGTGTCGTACACGCGCTGGTTGATGTCGTCGATCTGCGCACGCAGGGCCGGCGGATAGAGCTCGAGCTTGGCCCCGTTGCCGAGGCCGCCCAGCGACTCGCCGTCGGCGAACATGCGAATGATGTCGCTGGACTCGTTGTTGACGATCCGCTTGCTCTCGCTGTCCCACAGCACGGGCACGGTCACGCGGGCGTCGTAGCTCGGGTCACTCTGCGTGTAGGCCTCGCTCAGGAGCTCCCAGCCGTAGAGCCGATCTACGTAGCCCCCACCTGGGCCGTCCTCGAAGCGCTCCCCCGTGAAGGCCCAGCCACGCTCGTCGCGAAACGGTGCGGCGTAGGAGACCGGCACGACCTCGTCGAGCCCGGCCAGCTCACGCACGATGACCGTGCGGTGCGACCAAGGGCAGGCGAGCGCGACGTAGAGGTGGTAGCGCCCGGCGCTCACGGGGTAGGAACCGGCCTTACCGGTACTCGGATCGGGTCCCACCCACTCGCGAAAGTAGCTGTTCTGGCGTTTGAACTCCCCGCCGGCGAGCTCGCGTGCCATCACCCGGTCGACCGGCCCGTCCTGTCCTTGGGCGCTCATCTGCTTGCCTCGGTCGCTCGTCTCGCCGGGGCCGCAGGCCCTAGAACGAGGTCTTGATCCAGTCCATGTGCGAGCGCAGCTCGCCGCCGACGTGCTCGACCTGTGTGTCTGCCTGCTCTGCGCGCATGCGCTTGAAGTTCTCCTGGCCGGCGCGGTTCTCGGCGATCCACTCGCGCGCGAAGTCGCCGTCCTGGATCTCCTTGAGGATCTGGCGCATCGCCGCGCGCGTGTCCTCGGTGATGACGCGCTTGCCGCGCGTGTAGTCGCCGTACTCGGCGGTGTTGGAGATCGAGTAGCGCATCCCGGCGAGACCCTTTTCGTACATGAGATCGGCGATCAGCTTGAGCTCGTGCAGACACTCGAAGTAGGCCATCTCGGGGTCATAGCCGGCGTCGACGAGCGTCTGGAAGCCAGCCTGCACGAGCTCTGAGGCGCCGCCACAGAGGACGGCCTGCTCACCGAACAGATCGGTCTCGGTCTCGTCCTTGAAGGTCGTCTCGATCACGCCGCCCCGCGTGCAGCCGATGCCCTTGGCGTAGGCGAGCGCAAGCGCGCGGGCATTGCCGCTGGCATCCTGGGCGACCGCGATCAGGCCGGCACGCCCGAGCCCTCGGTGAACTGGCGGCGCACGAGATGGCCGGGCCCCTTGGGCGCGACCATTGCCACGTCGACCCCCGGCGGAGGCACGACCTCGCCGTAGTGAATCGAGAAGCCATGGCCGAACAGGAGCACGTTGCCCTCGGCGATGCCGTCAGAGATTTCATCCCACACCTGGTGGTGCAGCTCGTCGGGGACGAGCATCATCACGAGATCCCCGCGCGAGGCGGCCTCGACCGGCGAGAGTACTTCGAGCCCTTCCCCGCGGGCCTTGGCTACCGATGAGGAGTCTGCACGCAAACCGACCACGACTTTGACACCGGAGTCCTTCAGGTTGAGCGCGTGGGCATGGCCTTGGGAGCCATAGCCGATGATCGCGACGGTTGAGCCGCCGCGCTCCCCGGAGGGGGGGGCGAGAAGCGTGAGATCTGCATCGTCGTCATAGAGCATGCGCGCCAGCGTAGCCGACCGGCCGCTCAGAGGCGGTCCTCGCAGGCCTCAGGCTGTACCGACGCCGACCAGCGTACGCATCGGTATCGCCAGAGAGCCGTCCTCGGCCGTGTAGGGCTCGAAGCGCCTGGCGAGGCTGGAGCGGATCTCGGCGATCTCGTGCTCCGGGCGCGCGAGCACCGCGTCGTGGAAGCCGCGCGCGATGTCAAGCGTGGTCTCCCAGAACTCCTCGAAGCTCGAGCTGCGCTGGGTCAAGTCGAGCGGCTCCACCCACACCTCGTCGAAGCCGGCGTCTTCGAGCAGCTCGCGCACGCGCTGACGCTCGCCGAGCGCGAACGGTCCGGGCGTGCCGGGTGCGGGCGGCTCGAGCAGGCCGCGCTCGCGCAGCTCGCTCCCCGGAAGCAGGGCCCATGGGTTGTGCTCGATCGCATCCCACACCGCGAGCGCCACATGGCCTTCGGGCCGCAGCACGCGCCGGGCTTCGCGCAGGGCGGCGAGCGGATCGGCCATCAGCATGTACCCCCAGCGGCAGAAGACCACGTCCACGCTCGCGACCGGCAGGTCGATCCATTCGGCGTTGAGCACTTGGAACTCGACGTTCGTGAGGTTGAGCTCACCCGCCCGCTTGCGCGCCCCGTCGAGCATCGCGTCGGCCTGGTCGCTCGTGATCACGCCGCCGACGGGAGCGACCAGCTCGGCGGCGAGGAAGCCCGTCTCGCCGAGGCCGGCGGCAAGCTCGAGCACGCGCTGGCCCGGTTGGGGATCGACCGCGTCGATCATCCAGTGCGAGACGGGTGCCGAGAGATCACGCAAGGTGGCTTGGCGCGCAACCCAGCCGGAAGCGGCCTCTTCCCAATGGGTCAGGCTCGCGGCGCGGTGCTCGCGCGCCGCCTGGTTGTCGCGTCCTTCCTCCGGTTGAACGGTGCTCATATCGAGATCCCTTGCAACTCCCTGCGTAGTAGCTTGCCAGACGCGGTGCGCGGGAGCGGCTCCGAGACGATCCGCACCTGCTTGGGCACCTTGAAGGAAGCAAGCCGGGCCGCGCAATGCGCGCGCAGGGCGCTCTCCTCCGCGCCTGCTTCGCCCCCCTCCCCGTCGTGCCCCTCCCCGTCGGCTTGCGAGGACATGACGACGATCGCGGTGACTGCCTCTCCCCAGCGCGGGTCGGGGCGACCCAGGACGGCTGCCTCGAGCACGCCGGGGAACGCTTCGAGCACCGCCTCGACCTCGCTCGGCGCGACGTTCTCGCCGCCGCTGATGATCGTGTCGGCCTTGCGCCCGCTCACGTGCAGGAAGCCGTGCCCGTCGATGCGGCCCAGGTCGCCGGTGTGCAGACGCCCATCGGGCCCGGCGGCCGAGCGCGCGAGCGTGGGACCGGACAGCAGTATCTCGCCATCCGCCGCGATCTCGACACGCGTGCAGAACAGGGGCACCCCGGCGCCGAGCTGGGGCGCGCCCGGGGAAAGCGGTGCGGTGGCGGCCTGGGAACAGCACTCCGTCAGCCCATAGGTCTCGAGCACGGGAACCCCCGCCTCGTGCGCGCGGGCGACTAGGGCCGGCGGGACGGGGCCGCCGCCCGTGAGTGCGCAGCGCAGCGCGGGTGGCTCGCGCAGGCCCGCATCGAGCAGGCGTGCGAGCGTGGTCGAGACGAGCGAGACGAGCGTGATCTCCTGCTCGCGAATCGCTTGCAACACCCTGTCCGTGTCGAAGCGCTCGTGGATCACCGCGGTGGTTGCGTAGATCGCGCTGCGCAGGAGGATCGACAGGCCGCCCACGTGGGAGAGCGGCAGCGCGCACAGCCAGCGCTCGCGTGGGTCCACCCCGAGCGCCACAGAGGAGCCGAGCGCACTCCACAGGAAGTTGCCGTAGCTCAGCTCGACGGGGCGCGGCTTGGCGGTGGTGCCGGAAGTGTGGATCACTGCACAAACGGCGTCGAGATCGTGCATTGCCTCCCCGAGCACCGGGAGCTGTCCGGCTGGCGACTCCTCTACTCCCATCTCAACCTCCTCCACCGTCGGGGTGGTCCCGGCCGCCGGCTCTTGCACGATTACCTTCGCCCCCCCGCACAATCGCTCTCGCTCCGAGCTGGTGAGGCGCAGGTCGATCGGCACCGCCACCGCACCCAGCAACATGCACGCGTGCAGCGCCTGGGCGAATGCCAGGCCGGGCGCCAAAGCGATCGCGACGCGCTCCCCTGGCCGCGCTCCGCGCTCGTACAGCTCGCTCGCCCCGGCGCGAGCGAGGGCGTGCAGCTCCGCGTATGACACCTGGGCGTCAGCGGTTTGGATCGCGGTGGTGGTGGGCGCCAAGCGGGCGGCGCGCTGCAGCCATGCCTCGACCTGCATGGCCACAGGCTAGCCTTCGCTGTCAATCGCAGGCATGCGCTCGCAGTGGAGCGCCCAGTCCAGTCAGGAGCGTCGAAGAGCCTTGAGCACCACGTGGAGCAGCGCAGGCAGCTTTACCGACATTCGCTATGAGAAGTCAGCCGGGGTGGATGGGACTCCATCCGGCATCGCCAAGATCACGATCAATCGTCCCGAGGTGAGAAACGCTTTCCGTCCGCTGACGGTCATCGAGATCTCGCGGGCGCTCGAGCTGGCCCGAGAGGACACAGAGGTGGGCGCGATCGTACTCACCGGGGAGGGACCGCTCGCGTTCTGCTCCGGCGGCGACCAGCGCGTGCGCGGGGACTCGGGCTATCTCGCCGAGGACGAGTCAGGCGATCCAGATCCCACCCGCCCCGGGCGCTTTCACGTGACCGACCTGCACGTTCAGATCCGCCGGCTGCCCAAGCCCGTGGTGGCGATGGTGGCGGGCTATGCGGTGGGCGGCGGGCAGGTGTTGCAGCTCGTGTGCGACCTGACGATCGCGGCCGATAACGCCCGCTTCGGTCAGACCGGCCCGCGCGTGGGCTCCTTCGACGGTGGCTTCGGCGCCGGCTTGCTCGCCAACATGGTGGGTGTGAAGAAGGCGAAGGAGATCTGGTTCCTGTGCCGCCAGTACGACGCCCAGCAGGCGCTCGAGATGGGACTCGTGAACACCGTCGTGCCGCTCGAGCGCCTGGAGCAGGAGACCGTGCAATGGTGCAACGAGATGCTTGCCCTCTCCCCCTTTTCGCTGCGCCTGCTCAAGGCCAGCTTCAACGCCGCTGAGGACGGCCTGGCCGGCATCCAGCAGCTCGCCCACGACGCCAACCTGCTGTTCTACGGCAGCGAGGAGGCCAGGGAGGGTCGCGAGGCCTACAAGCAAAAGCGCGAGCCCGACTTCGGGCGCTTCCCGAGGCGCGCATGACCGGCGGGCTCGATCGACGATCATGAGGACATGAGCGCAGGAGACCACAGATGAGCATGACCTCGCTGGGAACGACCGGCGCGCCGGTGGAAGCGGCGGACCCAACTCCAAAAGCCTCGAGCGCGGCACACATCTGGCTGATGGCGGCACGCCCGCGAACGCTCCCGGCCGCTGTGGCGCCTGTGCTCGTAGGGACCTCGCTGGCGCTGGGGGCCAGGCACTTCCATCCGCTTGCGTTCGTGGCGGCGCTGCTCGGCGCGGTGTTCATCCAGGTGGGCACCAACCTCTCGAACGACTACTCGGACGCGCGCCGGGGCGCCGACACCGAGGATCGCCTCGGGCCGGTGAGGGTGACCGCGGGTGGGCTCGTACCACCCGGCAGGGTGCTGCTGGCAACCTACGTGACGTTCGGACTGGCGGTGTTGTGTGGCGTCTATCTGGTTGCTGTGGCGGGCTGGGAGCTGATCGCGGTCGGCGCCGCGTCGATCCTCGCGGGAGTGCTCTATACGGGCGGCCCACGACCGTATGGGTATGAGGGCCTGGGCGAGCTGTTCGTGTTCCTGTTCTTCGGGATCGTGGCCGTGAGCGGCTCCTACTTCGTGCAGGTGCAAGCCCTGCCGTGGGAGGCATTCGCCTGCGCAGTTCCGGTGGGTCTGCTCGCGAGCGCGATTCTCGTGGTCAACAACGTGCGCGACCTGGAGACCGACCGGCGCGCGGGCAAGCGCACACTCGCCGTGCGCCTCGGCAGGGAGCGCACGCGAGTGCTCTATACGGCGATGGTGGCGGGCGCGTTCGTGCTCGTGCCGCTGCCATGGCTGCTCGGCTCGATGACGGCTTGGCTGCTGTTGCCATGGCTTGCTGTGCCGCTGGCGCTGCCACTCGTGAGGACCGTGCGCACGCGCGTGGACGGCCCTTCGCTGAACGGGGCGCTCGCCAAGACCGGGGCGCTGCAGCTCGTGTTCTGCCTGCTTTTCTCCGCGGGCATCCTGCTCAGCGGCGGGATCGGGCCCTGAGCTGCCATAGGCCATGAGGATGGTCGTGCGGCGTCGTGCTCTGCGTCTGCGCCGCCCCCTGCAGATCTCCTACGGGACTTTGCGCCAACGAGAGCTGCTGGCGGTCTCGCTAACCGACGAGGACGGCGTCACCGGCCACGGCGAGGCAGCGCCGCTGGAGGCCTACGACGGGGTAAGCCTCGCGCGCGTGGAGCAGGCGCTGGAGCGCTACCGCCCGGTGGTGAGGGATGCGGCCGGCATGAACGGCGCGGAGATCGTGGACGCTTGCCGTCGCACCGACGATCTGCCGGAGGCGTTCGCGGCGATCGATATGGCGCTGTGGGATCGCGCCGGCCGGCGCATGGAGCGGTCGGTGGCCTCGCTCATAACCGATACGCCGGCGAGCGCAGTGGCGGTCAACGCGACGCTCTCGGCGTGCGACCGCACGGGAGCGGCCGAGCAGGCTGCGCACGCGGTCGAGCAGGGCTTCGGCTGCCTGAAGCTGAAGATCGGGATCGGCGACGACGCGGGGCGCATAGCCGCCGTGCGGGCGGCGGCAGGTGCGCAGGTGGCCCTGCGCGTGGACGCAAACGGGGCGTGGAGTGTGGAGCAGGCGGTGCGCAACATCGAAGCGCTCTCGCCGTCAGGGCTGGAGCTCGTAGAGGAGCCGGTGCACGGCCTTGCTGCTGTGCGTGAGGTGCGCGAGCGAGTGGCGGTGCGCGTGGCGATCGACGAGACCGCCGCCGAGCATGGGGCGCTGACCGCGGGCGTGGCCGATGCGGTGTGCTTGAAGATCTCTCGCTGCGGGGGCATCTCGGGACTGCTGGCGGCGGCTTCGCTGGTCAGGGCCTCGGGCGCGGAGGCGTATGTTGCCTCGACCTTCGATGGCCCGCTGGGCATCGCGGCAGGCCTGCATGCGGCAGCCGCGCTCGCCTCGCGCGGGTCGCTGCCGGCCTGCGGTCTGGCGACGCTCGGGATCTTCGACGGCCTGGCAAATCCGCTCGCGCCCGTGGACGGCGCGATCGCGCTGCCGACCGGAGCCGGACTCGGCGTGGAGCCGGTCTAAGCGATCGCTTGGGCGACAAGCTTCGGATTCTCGAGCAGCAGGCAATGGCCGCCTCCCACCACCTGCAGCAAGGCGTCGGGCAGCAACGAGACCATCCGTTCGCTGACTCTCACGAACTTGCGATCGCGACGGCCGGCAAGCACGGTGACGGGTAGCTGGAGCCCGGATAGGCGGTCCCATACCGGCTGCATCTCACCTGTGCCCACGCCTCGCAGCGCCGCCGCCACTCCGCCGACTTGGTTGCGCGACTGATCGGCGCGCGCGAGCCGATCGACCTCCGGGGGATCCTCGGCGAACATCGGCTGGGCGCGCCAACGCTCGACGAAGTCCTCGATCGAGCCCCGCTCGATCTCCTCCGCCAGGCGACGGTCGCGCTTGCTGCGGCCGGCCCGCTCGGCTGGGTCCTCGATACCGGCCGTGACGGAGACAAGCACCAGGCGCTCGATCCGCTCTGGCGCTGCAAGGGCGATCTGTAGTGCGATGCGCCCCCCCATCGAATAGCCCGCGAGCACGAACCGTCGCGGGGCGCGCTCGAGCACGCCCTGCACGCAGCTCTCGAAGGTGATCGGCCGGCGCGCGTCGGCCTGCTCTCCGTGTCCGGGCAGGTCCAGGGCGAGCGGTCGGTAGCGTTCGGCGGGCAGATGCGCGATTACCCCCTCCCAAGAGCGGCTGGTGCCGCCAAAACCGTGCAGCAAAACGACGCTCTCGCGCTCGGGGCCGGCCGGGCGTTCGCTGTTGGACACCTGTGCATCCTACGAGCTGTCCCATATTTTCGATGAGATCGACTCCGATCGCGTGACCTCAGCGGTCGACACCTACATGCTGCTGGGCGCCTTCGTCGACGAGCTGGCGCGCTGTGGCATGCGCGACGTGTGCACCTCCCCCGGGTCGCGTTGCACCCCACTGGTGCTGACGCTCGCACGCGAGGAGCGACTGCGCTGCCACTCGCATATCGACGAGCGCTGTGCCGGTTTCTTTGCCTTGGGTGCCGCCAAGGCGTCGGCTTTGCCAGTTGCGATCACGTGCACGTCGGGGACAGCGGTGGCCGAGCTCCTCCCGGCGGTCGTCGAGGCGTACGAGGCACGTGTGCCCTTGATCGTGCTGAGCGCCGATCGCCCACCGGAGCTACGCGGGCTGGGCGCCGGGCAGACGATCGATCAGCTGAAGATCTTCGGCGACTTCGCCAAGTGGTTCTTCGAGGTGGGCACGCACGAGGCGACGGACGAGCGCGTGCGCTGGATCAGAGCGCTGGCCTGCCGCGCCTACTGGACGGCGATGGAGGGGCGCCCGGGAGTCGTGCACCTCAACTTCCCGCTGCGTGAGCCGCTGGTGTGCGAGCGGCTGCCCGATCCGCCTGGAGGCGGACGCAGGGGAGGCCTTCCCCTGGTGAGCCGTTCAGAGCGGATGCCCGACCCGGCCGTGGCCGCTCGCGGGCTGCACGAATTGATCGCCGGGGCAGAGCGCGGGGTGATGGTGGCTGGACGTCACGAGCGCTCCACGCCGCTCGGCGAGGAGGCCGCGGCTCTGTGCGTGGCGCTCGGCTGGCCGCTGCTTGCCGACCCGATGTCGGGCGCCCGACGCGGAGAGGCCGCGATCGCCCACTACGACGCACTGTTGCGCGACCCGCGGTTCGTCGGCGAGCACACGCCAGATCTCATCCTCAGAGTCGGCGACCTGCCCGTGTCGAAGCCTTTGCGCAGCTGGCTGGGAAGTCTTGCCGGCACGCGGCAGATCGCGCTCGATCTCGAGGGCGCATGGCAGGATCCGGCGAGCGTCGTGAGCAACTCCATCGCCGCCGAGCCGGCCGCGACGCTGAGCGCGCTGGCGGAGGCCATCCGGCTCGGAGCGGTGGCGTCCGCCACCGATGCCGATTGGCTGGCCAGTTGGCGCAGCGCCGACGAGCGCGCGGCCGAGGCGGTCCTGGGTGTGCTCGCCGCGGGCGGCTGCAGCGAGCCATCGGTGGCGGCGGAGCTGGGCGTGCTGCTGCCGCGGGAGGCGACCTTGTTCGTGGCCTCCTCGATGCCCGTGCGCGATATAGAGACATTCTGGCCCGTCCGCCACGATCCGCCGCGCGTACTGTGCAATCGTGGCGCCAACGGGATCGACGGGATCGTCTCGAGCGCCTTCGGCGCCGCCGCGTCGAGCAGCGGGCCGGTCGTGCTGTTGATCGGCGACGTGGCGCTCGCCCATGACATCGGCGGCCTGCTCGCCGCCAGGCGCCTGGAGCTGAAGCTTACGATCGTGCTGCTCGACAACGAAGGCGGTGGGATCTTCGACTTCCTGCCGGTCGCCGGTGCCGCGATGGCACGCGCGGCCTCCCGGCAAGGCGCGGGCGACGGCGATGAGCCGGCCTCCGACCTGTACACACGACATGTGCTCACGCCCACGGGCCTGGACTTCGCACAGGCGGGGGCGCTGTACGGGCTGAGCCACGAGACCGTCGCCGACGTGGCCGGCCTGCGGGCCGCGCTCGAGCGCGCTCTCGCGATGCCGGGCTCGGCAATCGTCGAAGTGCGCACCGAGCGCGGCGAGAACGTCGAGCTCCACCGGCGCGTGTGGGACGCGGTGGCGAATGCACTCAGGGTCTGAGCTTCGTTGAGCAAGCAAGACAAGGACGCACCGACCGTAGTGTGCTCAGCACATAAGGGAGGGAGGACGCAGTATTGCGCAGCTCAACGGAGCTCAGCTCGTGAGCAACGGCAGCAGAGCTTGCAGCTTGACCTCGGTCTCCGCCAGCTCCGCGGCCGGGTCCGAGCCGCGCACGATGCCGTTGCCGGCATAGCAGCGGGCGACGTTGCCGCGCAGCAAAGCGCAGCGCAAGGCGACGCAGAACTCCCCGTCGCCGGCGGCATCGGTCCAGCCGACCGGTCCGGTGTACCAGCCGCGGTCGAGGCCCTCCAAGGCCGGGATCAGCTCCAGTGCGGCGTGCGATGGCTCGCCACCGACCGCAGGCGTGGGGTGCATCAGGCCGGCGAGCTCGATCGCCTCGACCGGCGCGGCCAGCTGCGCGCGGATCGGGGTGGCCAGATGTTGGATGTTGGCGATCCGCACGAGTGAGGGCTCGGGCGCGGTTGTGACCCAGATCGCATAGCGGTTGAGCGTGCGCTCGATCCGCCGTGCCACGATCGCGTGCTCCTCGCGGTAGCTCGCGTCGCGCATGAGCTGCTCGCCCAGGTGCGCGTCGACGGCGGGGTCGGCGCTGCGCCGGGTGGAGCCGGCCAGGGCGATCGTGCTCACGCGCTGGCCCTCGCGTCGCACCAACAGCTCCGGGCTGGCCGCCACCAGGGTGGCGTCGCCGCGCCCGACGCAGAAGACGAAGCAGGAGGGAAACGCGTCGCGCAGCACACCGAATACGGCGGCCGGGTCGTAGTTGCTCGGCGCGTGCACCTGGACCTCGCGCGCGAGCACGATCTTTTGCAGGCGCCCGCCGCGGATCAACTCGACGGCGCGAGCGACGGCCGCCTCGTAGTGCTCTGGGGGCATGCCGCTCGAGACCTGAAAGCGACCCGTGGGTGCAGGATCCAGCAGCGGCAGGGGATCCCCGCGGAGCTCCTGAAGTCGGCCGTCCAGGCCCGCGAGGAGCTCCTCGGTGGTGTCGTCGGGGTTGACGAGCGCAGCCAGCGTCAGCCTGACGTGCTGCTCGCCGTCGCGCTGCTCACGGGCGAGACTGACCTGCGGAACAAGCAGCGAAGCGGGCGCGAAGCCGCTCCAAGCGGGCGAGGCGCCTCCGACGGGGGCAAGCGCAAAGCCTCCCACGGCCACCGGCCCGCCTCCCCCGGGCTCGCCCGGCGAATCTGCGACCGCCCGCGCTGAGAGCGAGCGCCAGCGATCGGCAACCGTGGCGAAGCGGTCGGGTCCGGAGTCCTCGAGACAGGCCACCTGTCCGAGCCCGGCCAGGGCGGCGCCACCACGATCGGGCTGCTCGAAGCAGAACAACGGCTCGCCGGGACGCCGCGAGGCGCAAATCACCGCCGAAGGGTCCACCTCAGGCGCGAGGTCACAAGTGACAGTGGCAAGCGTCGGATGCCCTGAGCGACGCGCCCTCTGGAGCGCCAGATCGAGTCTTGCGCGTAGACGTCCACGGTCGTGGTCAGTCAGCGTAAAGGGGGAGTGCCCATGCGACAGGACTTGCACGAGCTCAGATACCGATGTGGGCGGAGATGGTGGTCACACTTTTTTCGTAATTGTCAATGGTATATATCTTATGTAGATACTATGGACAATTCCACAAAAAATAAATACTTCCTCCTCCCCTCCCGGGATCCGCCACGCCTCACTCGGAGCATTCACCTCCCGGGATCAGATCCTCTAGGTCTCCTTCTAGGTCTCACCTCGGCCGCGTGCGATGGCAATCTCCCCCGTGCGCATCATCTCGATCAGCCCGAACGGACGCACCATGCTCTCGAAGGCCTCGACCTTCTCGGTGGTGCCGGTGACCTCCACGATCACCGAGCGCTTGGTGACGTCGACGACCTTGCCGCGGAAGATCTCTGTGATCTGCATCAGCTCCCCGCGCTGGGCCCCGTCGGCGGAGATCTTGAACAGGGCGAGCTCGCGCGCGACCGTGTCGGCCGGCTCGAGGTCCCTGATCTTCAGCACGTTGATGAGCTTGTGCAACTGCTTGGTGACCTGGTCGATCGGGTGAATCGCGCCGTCGACGGTGAGCGTGACGCGCGAGATGTGGTCGTCGTCGGTGGGGCCGACGGTGAGCGTGTCGATGTTGAAGCCGCGCCTGGCGAACAGGCCGGCGATGCGAGTGAGGACGCCCGACTTGTTCTCCACGAGGATCGAAAGGACGTGCTTGCGCCCCGAGCGGAGATTGCCTGAGGCCTGCAACTCCTCCAGGCTCAAGGGTTCCTTGGTGGCTGGCTCTCCCACGGCGATCACCCCACCATCTCGCGGGCGGCTTGCCCGGCGGGAATCATCGGGTAGGTGTTCTCCTCGCGCGTGACCTTGACGTCGACGACCACCGGGCCGTCGGTGGCGATCGCGCGCTTCATGTCCTCCACGAGCGTGCTCTTGTCCTCGAAGCGCATGCCGGTCGCGCCGTAGGCCTCGGCCAGCTTGACGAAGTCGGGGTAGTCGCCCGTCTCGACGTGGCTGTAGCGCCCGTCCCAGAACAGCTCCTGCCACTGGCGCACCATGCCGAGGTAACCATTGTTCATGATGAACACCTTGATCGGGATTTTCTCCTGCGCGCAGGTAGCCAGCTCCTGGGCGTTCATCTGCACCGAGCCGTCGCCCGCGATGCAGCACACGGTCCGATCGGGACAGCCAACGGCGGCCCCCATCGCGGCCGGTAGGCCGAAGCCCATCGTGCCCAGGCCGCCCGAGTTGATCCAGCGGCGGGGCTTTGGGAAGTCGTAATACTGGGCGGCCCACATCTGGTGCTGGCCGACGTCGCTTGTGACGATCGCATCGCCACCGGTGGCCTCGTGCAGGGCCTGGATCATGTACTGGGGCTTGATCTCGTTGTCGCTCGAGTCCTCATAGCCAAGCGGGTACTGCTCGCGCCACGCTTCGATCTGCTCCCACCAAGGGCCCAGGCGCGCGCTGTCGGCGCTCAGAGCGCGGTACTCGACAAGCAGCTTGGCGAGCACGTGCTTGGCATCGCCCACGATCGGAATGTGGGCCGGGATGTTCTTCGAGATCTCCGCCGGGTCGACGTCGATGTGGATGAACTTGGCGCGCGGGGCGAACTCGGAGAGCTTGCCGGTGACGCGATCGTCGAAGCGAGCACCCACGGCGCAGATGAGGTCGGCCTCGTCCATCGCGTAGTTGGCCGCGCGCGTGCCGTGCATGCCGAGCATCCCCAGCCACTGGGGATGAGGCTCACCGTCCGCCCTCCGGGCCGGGAACGCGCCGAGGCCCATCAGGGTGCAGGTCACCGGGAAGCGGTCGGCGGTGGCGAACTCGACCAGCTCCTCGGCGGCGTTGGCGTTGACCACGCCCCCTCCGGCGTAGATGACCGGTCGCTGTGCGGCCACGAGCGCCTTGGCGGCTTGGCGGATCTGCTTCTGGTTGCCCTCCAAGGTGGGCTGATAGCCGGGCAGGCGCACGTCGGCGACCGGCTCATACGGAATCTCAGCGCGTGAGAGGTCTTGGGGAATGTCCACCAAGACAGGGCCGGGACGGCCGGAACGCGCCACGTAGAAGGCCTCGTGGATCGCCCTCGGGATTTCCAGGGGATCCTGGATCATGAAGGAGTGCTTGACGATCGGCATCGTGATGCCGATCGTGTCCGCCTCCTGGAAGCCGTCGGTGCCGAGCAGCTCCGTGCGCACCTGGCCGGTGATGAACACGACCGGCACCGAGTCCATCATCGCGTCGCAGATCGGGGTGATCAGGTTCGTCGCGCCGGGACCGCTCGTGGCGAACGCCACGCCCACCTTGCCGGTTGCCTTTGCATAACCCTCAGCGGCGTGACCACCGCCCGCCTCATGGCGCACGAGGATGTGGCGGAGACCACCGTCGACGAAGGCATCGTAGGTCGGGAGGTTGGCGCCACCGGGCAAGCCGAAGACGACGTCCACACCCTCCGCCTTCAGGCATTCCATGACCGCGTCGACTGCACGCATTTCACCGACCTCCTTTCCTTCTTCTCAGGGATTTGCAGGGGTTACGAAGCGGTGGTAGCGTCGGCAGGCCTCCACGTTCGGTAAAGCCGAGTGTACCAGCGGGTTTTCCCCTCCTTAGGAGCTGCCGATCGCGACACCGATCGCCAGGACTATCGCCCCCGCGAGGGTGACCGCGATCAAGGAAGAGCGCAGGGAGACCTCGAGGAAGCGCTCGCGCACCCAGGCGATCACGAACAGCTCGACGGCCACGACGATGCCCGCGACGAGCAAGGCGTTGTGGGTGTCCTTGATCAGGAAGGGAAGCGTGTGGAAGATGCCGCCGAGCGCGGTCATGCCGCCGGTGATGGTGCCGCGCACGAACGGTGTGCCTCGTCCCGTTCTCTCACCGGTATCTGAGAGGGCCTCTGAGATGCCCATGCTGATACCGGCGCCGAGCGCCGTGGAGAGGCCGACGACGAAAGCGGTGTGCGAGTTGGAGGAGACCGCCGCCGCGAAGATCGGCGCGATAGAGGAGACGGTGCCATCGATCATGCCCACGAGCGCCGGCTGCACCACGCGCAGCACGAACGAGCGCTCGTCCTCGAAGCCGGCACGGTGAATCAGCCGCGCGACTCGCGAGCTGAGTGGATGGGGTGCCGTCTTTGCGTTTACGTTCATAGGCTGCCGTGTCCCCCCTCAGAACGGGACACGAGGACAGCCTATGCAAAGACCCCGCTTAGGCCGGCCTAAACCTTTGAGAGGGACTTAGGCGCGAGCAACTGCTCGGGATACTCGAGCTCCTCGCCACAGCGCGTGCAGAGCGCGTCGTGGGCCATCGCGATGTGCCCGCATTTGGGGCACTGCCGGCGTGGTTCGTCGCGATCGAACCGGTAGGCGAGCGCGGCCAGCAACCCGAAGATGGGCACGATCGCCGAGATCAGAAACCACAGGACGAACGAGGAGCCCTTGATGCGACCCACGATCCCGCCGGCGAAGCCAAAGCAGACGGATATCGCTAGGTAGGCCATGAGCGCGCTCGCGACCGGGGCGGTGGGAAGCCGTCCGCTAGAAGAGGACGCGCCACGCCCATATGAGCGCGAGTACGCCGAGGATCAGGACGAGTGGGCCGGCGATCGCCAGAGCTATGCCGATGATCACCTTCAGCAGGATGTAACCGACCACGACCAGGACGAGTACGGCCACGACCGTACGTCCAAGCGAACGTCCTGCGGGGTTGCTCTGCGAAGACTGATCCATGTCTACAGCCTACCTGATATTGGGGCGCGTCCGGGCACTATGGGGCGCGCGGCCGGGCAGGCTCGGAAACCCTGCCCGGCCGCGGTGGGTGGTACCCCAATCACCGCGAGGAGGGGACTCGCGACGAGGCTTGGCCCTGTACGCCATCCCTGGCTACGGTGCCCGTGGCACGTTCCCCGAGCACTGCGCCGGGGGACGATCCAAGCCGTGGGAGCGTCCGACGCTTGTGAGGCGGTAGCGCCGGATGCGGACCCCTTGCCCTGGAACGTCCGCGGCGTCCTCGGGCAGCAGCAGAAACCGCCGAGGGGGAGTGGCCATTGCATTCGAGATCGGCCTGTTCATGGACAGCATATTGGCGCGCCGAGGGCCGCCTGTGTTTGGCCTTTAGTCCAAAATGTCGGCGCGGCGTGTGCTCTGAGTGCCGAAATCGGCGATGGGCGAGACGATTCGCCTGACTCAGATGTTCAACTGCTCGTGAACGAGGCGCGTGACCTCGCCGCCGTCGGCACGGCCCTTGGTCTCGCGCATGACGTAGCCCACGATCGGGCCGATCGCCTTGGCGTCGCCGCCCTTCACACGCTCGGCGGCGTCCGCGTTGGCGGCGAGAGCGGCGGCTACGACGGCGGCGAGGTCATCCCCGCCGTCGAGCGCGGCGAGTCCTTCGGCCTCGACGATGGCAAGGGGGTCCCCCCCCTCCGCCACCAAGCGATCGAGTACCTGTCGCGCCGCGCCGACGCTGACCCGCTTGGCGGCGACCAACCCGCACAGGGCCGCGAGAGCAACGGGGGTGACACGCGAAAGACCGGGATCCCCACTCCCCCTCTCGCCGTCCCCCAGGCGCGCGGTCAAGTCGCCGGCGATCCAGTTCGCAAGCGTCTGGGGCTCCGGCGCGGGATCGACCTCGGCGGCGAGGCCCTGCTCGAAATAGTCGCCCAGCTCAGCACGAAACGCGAGCAGGCGGGCGCTGTCGCCGCTCAACCCGAGCGCCTCGAAGCGCTCGGCGCGGGCCATCGGCAACTCGGGCATGGCGGCCGCGGCCGCGTCGAGCATGCTTTGGTCGACCGCCACCGGGACGAGGTCGGGCTCGGGGAAGTAGCGGTAGTCGTGGGCCTCCTCCTTGGAGCGCAGGGAGGTGATGCGTCCCGAGACCGGGTCGAAGTGGAGCGTCTCCTGGGCCACCTTGCCGCCACCGTCGAGGACCTCTTCCTGGCGGGCGATCTCGGCGCGGATGCCCCGTTCGATGAAGCGGAAGGAGTTCATGTTCTTCAGCTCCGTCTTCGTGCCCAACTCGCTCGTGCCGGCAGGACGCAGCGAGATGTTGGCATCGCAGCGCAGCGAGCCCTCCTCCATGTTGACGTCGGAGACCCCGAGCTGGCGCATGGTGGTGCGCAGCAACCGCAGCCACTCGCCCGCCTGCTCAGCAGAGCGCAGGTCGGGCTCGGTGACGATCTCGGCAAGCGGGGTGCCACCACGATTGAAGTCCACGATCGAGGCGTCGGAGGCGTCGATCCGCCCGGAGGCGCCGACGTGGACGAGCTTGGCGGCATCGTCCTCCAGGTGAACGCGGTGGATGCGCACGTCGGCCAAGCGGCCACCGAGGCAGAGCGGCTCGTCGTATTGGGAGATCTGGTAGCCCTTGGGGAGGTCCGGATAGAAGTAGTTCTTGCGGTGGAAGATCGAACGCGGGGCGAGCTGCGAGCCGACCGCCATGCCGATCATCAGGCCGAAATGGATCGCCCGGGCATTGGCCACCGGCAGGGCGCCGGGGAGTCCCAGGCAGACGGCGCAGGTGCGTGTGTTGGGGGGCTCGCCGAAGGAGAGCTCGCAACCGCAGAACATCTTCGTGCGCGTGGCCAGCTGGATGTGGATCTCCAGGCCGATGACGGGCTCGTAGGTTGTACTCATACGTCATACCTCGCGCGCGCACGTGGGGCACCCCATTTTGAAAGACGACGGGCGGGGGTCGAGTCGAAGCCGATCGCCTGCTCCAGGGCGTGGGCGGTGTCGAGCAGGCCGTTCTCGCTGAAGGCTGGACCCGCGAGCTGAAAGCCCACGGGGAGCCCGCGTCCGTCCGGTCCGGGGTGGGTGGGGCCTCCATCTCCGCCGCTGAGGCCACAGGGGATCGAGATCGCGGGGATGCCCGCCAAGGACATGGGGACGGTGCAGAAGTCATTGAGGTACATGGCGAGCGGATCGCCGGTCTTCGCGCCAAGCTCGAACGCGACCGTGGGGCTGGTGGGGGTCACCACGTAGTCGACGCGCGAGAAGACGGCGCGGAAGTCCTCGACGATCTTCGTGCGGACGCGCTGGGCGCGGCCGTAGAAGGCGTCGTAGTAGCCGGAGGACAGGGCATAGGTGCCGAGCATGATGCGCCGCTTGACCTCCGCGCCGAAGCCGTCGTGGCGGGTACGGGTGTACATGCCGAGAAGGTTGGAGGACTCGGCTCGCAGGCCGTAGCGAACTCCGTCGAAGCGGGCGAGATTCGAGGATGCCTCGGCGGGAGCGATCACGTAGTAGGCGGACAGCGCGTGGGGAGCGTGCGGGAGGCTCACCTGCTCGATCTGTGCGCCCAGCTCCTCGGCTCGCGCGAGCGTCGCGGTGAACGCCTCGAGCACGCCCGCTTCGATGCCCTCGCCCGTCAGCTCGGTTGGCACGCCCAGCCGGATGCCGTCGAGACGCTCGGCCGTGGGCGAGGCGATCTCGGAGGGGAAGCTCAAAGACGTGGCGTCGCACTTGTCGCGGCCCACCATGTGGCGCAGCATGAGCGCGGCGTCGGTGACGTCGCGGGTGAGCGGGCCGGCCTGGTCGAGCGAGGAGGCGAAGGCGATCATGCCGTAGCGCGAAGCGGCGCCATAGGTGGGCTTGAGGCCGACGATCCCGCACAGGGCCGCGGGCTGGCGGATCGAGCCGCCCGTGTCGGTGCCCAAAGCCCACGGCGCGAGTCCGGCGGCGACCGCCGCGGCGCTGCCCCCGGAGGAGCCGCCGGGCACACGCGTGCGGTCCCATGGGTTGAGGACGGGACCGTAGGCGGAGTTCTCGTTGGAGGAGCCCATCGCGAACTCGTCCTGGTTGGTCTTGGCGAGCAGAGGGGCACCCGCCGCCTGGAGGCGCTTGACGACGGTGGCCGTGTAGGGCGGCAGGTAGCCCTCGAGGATGCGCGAGCCGGACTGGGAGGGAACGCCCTCGGTGCAGAACAGGTCCTTGACCGCCAGGGGAACGCCGCCGAGCGGGGCACCGGCTGTAGCAGTACCGGAGTGAGCGCCGTCGGACCGTGCGGAGGAAGCCGCATCGGGGGAGGCCCCCGTGGAGGGCGGCGAGGAGTCCGACTCGTCAGGGATCCAGGTGAAGCAGTTGAGGGTGTCTTCGCGCGCGCGCGCGAGGTAGGCCGCAAACAGCTCATCCGCCCCCAGCTCCCCGGCGGCGATCGCCCGCGCGGCGGCGGCCGCGGTGAGCTCGATCGGGTCGGTGGCGCTCATGCGAGTCTCGAATCGAGCGGGGGCCACACGAATCGCTGGGCGAAGGCCACGCCCACCGCTACGCCTGAGGTGAGGGAACGAGAAAGCCTTCGCCGCTGACAGCGGGGGCCTGAGCGAGTACGACATCGCGCGGGAGCGAGGGGCACGGCTCATCCGGGCGCAGCTGGCCTGTGAGCTCGGCGACGTGGGTGGTCACGGGAACATCCTCGAGGTCGAGCTCCGCGATGCGGGCGACGTGGTCGAGCACGGCGGAGAGCTCGCGTGCCATCGGCTCTATCTCCTCGTCGCTCAACTGGAGGCGCGCCAGGCGCGCGACGTGGAGAACCTCCTCGCGATCGATCATCGAGGCGGCATTCTACGCCGGAGGCACGCGCGGCTCGGGGCTGGCCGGCGGGTAGCGGCGGGTGCGTTCGTCGCGTATCGACTCCCACGAGCCAACGGCGATCAGCAGGGCACCGGCCAGCGCGACCCAAGCTCCCGCGCACAAGGAGCTCGAATCCTGGGGTCGCTCCAGCAATCTCACTATCGCGGCGATGACGGCCACGAACCCGAAGAAGGTGCTCCATATCGCAGCGGCGACCGGGAGGGCCGTGGAGCGCTCGGTGACCGTCGCCACGGCCAGGACGAGGGCCACGACGGCGGAGAGCAGGAGGAGCACGACGGCGGGGCCGAACGTGTCCCAGGCGTCGAGCGTGCGCCCGGCGCTCTCATACCAGGGGAGCGTGAGCGCGAAGATCACACCGGCGGCACCGATCAACGCCAGGATCTCCCCAACTCGCAGACGACTTAGCCTCATGTGCCCTCCCCGTTGCCGTTCTGGATGCGTGCCGCTTGCAGGGTGTTGCGCAAGAGCATGGCGATCGTCATCGGACCGACGCCGCCGGGCACGGGCGTGATCGCCGAGGCCAGTTCGAGGACCGCCTGGAAATCGACGTCGCCGACAAGACCGCTCTTGGTGCCCGCCTGCTCAGGGGTGAGGCGGTTCATGCCGACGTCGATCACGATCGCGCCGGGCTTGACGAAGTCGCGCTCGATCAAGCGAGGGCGACCGACCGCCGCGATCAGGACGTCCGCGCGGGCGCACACCTCGCGCAGGTCATGGGTGCGCGAGTGGCACACGGTGACGGTGGCGTTGGCCTCCAGCAGGAGCTGGGCCATGGGCTTGCCGAACAGGTTGGAGCGACCGACCACGACCGCCTCGGCGCCCTCGAGCCGAGCATCGACGCTCGCGAGCAGCTCGAGCACGCCGAGCGGCGTGCAGGGGCGCAGGCCCGGCCGTCCTTGGGAGAGCAGGCCGGCGTTGACGGGCGTGAGCCCGTCGACATCCTTGCGGGGATCGATCAGGCCGGTGAGGCTCGTGCCCTGCAGGTGGTCGGGCAGGGGCAGTTGCAGCAAGATGCCGCTGACCTGGGGATCGTCGTTCAAGGCTTGCAAGCGCCCCGCGACCTGCTCGTGGGTGGCGTCGGAGGGCAGGCGCTCGTCGTAGGGAGTCATGCCGACCTCGGCGCAAGCACGCTGCTTGCCACCGACATAGACCGCCGAGGCGGGGTCATCGCCGACGAGCACGGTGGCGAGACCGGGCGCACGGCCACCCTCCTCGACCAAAGCGGCTACGTCGCGGGCCACTTGGGCGCGCACACGCGCGGCGATCGCCTTGCCGTCGATGATCGTGGCTGCCATCGCGCGGATCGTATGTGTTCCCATGGGCCGATGCACGTCCTTGCTGAGCCTCTTTACCGACCGGCGCATGCGCCGGTCGGCCGGCCCGTACATGTACGGGCCGGGACAGTGCCGCATGCGGCACTGTCCTCCATGAATAGAGGCCAGACCCGGGAGATCTAACCCCTACGACTCACGGGCGCGTAGTCGGCCATCAGCTTTCGCTCGGACCCGTCGCCGGCGAAGCGCACGACGATGATCCCGCCGGGCTCGACGCCGGTGACGACGCCATCGCCGAAGGCGGCGTGAACGACATCCTCGCCGAGCCGGTAGGACGCTGAGGAGCTCGGGGCGTGCGAGCCGGAGGACCAGCCACCGCCTCCGCCACCGCAACCGCCACCGCCACCGCCAGCACCGGCACCGGCACCGGCACCGGCGAAACCGTTGCCGCCGATTCCCACGCGCGCACCGCCGGGACGCGGGGCGGGCAGGTCCTCGCGCTCGCACAGCTCGGCGGGAATCTCGTCGAGGAAGCGGCTGGAGATGCCATAGGTGGGAGCTCCGAACACGGCGCGCCTGCGCGCGTAGGTGAGGTAGAGCTCGCGCATCGCCCGAGTGACGGCCACATAGAAGAGCCGGCGCTCCTCCTCAACCCCACCTTCGTCGAGCGCGCGCTGGTGGGGGAACACGCCGTCCTCGCAGCCGGCGACGAACACGGTGGGGTACTCCAAGCCCTTGGCGTTGTGGAGCGTCATCAGGGTGATCAGGCCTTCGTCGTCGCGGCGCGAGTCGCCGTCTGACTTGAGCGCGAGCTCCTGCAGGAACAGCTCGAGCGTGTCGCCTTCGGCAGAGGTGTTGGCGTCGAACTCGTGCGCCACCTCGACCAACTGCTGCAGGTTTTCGATGCGCCCCTGGGACTCGAACGCCTTCTCGCCCCTCCCCACGGCCTCGGCTTCGAGCGCCTCGACGTAGCCCGTGCGGGCCAGGACCGCGTCCATGAGATCCCCCACTGGGACGCCATCCTGGGCGAGCGCGGCCAAGTCCCCCATCGTGGCCATGAAGCGCGAGAGCGCCTTGATCGCGGCGGCGCCCAGGCCCGGGATGCGATCGGCGGCAGCGGCCACCTCCCACACCGACTGGCCGACCGTGGCCGAATGAGCCACGATCCGCGACAACGAGGTCTGGCCGAGGCCGCGCCTGGGCGAGTTGGCCACGCGCTGGAAGCTGACCACGTCGAAGGGGTTGGCGATCCACCCGAGATAGGCGATCGCGTCCTTGATCTCCGCGCGCTCGTAGAACTTGGTGCCGCCGATCACCTGATAGGCGAGCTCGCGCCGCACGAGCGTGTCCTCGATCACCCTGGACATGGCATTGGTGCGATAGAAGACCGCGATCTCCGCGCGCGAGGCACCCTCGTCGATAAGCCGCTCGATCTCCCCCACGACAAAGCGCGCCTCGGCGTGCTCGTCCTCGAGGCCGTGCACCCGGATCGGGCTGCCCTGTCCCTTCTCGCTCCACAAGCGCTTGGCGATGCCGCCGCGGTTGTTGGCGATCACCGCGTTCGCGGCCGAGAGGATCGTTTGCGTGGAGCGGTAGTTCTGCTCCAGCTTCACCACCCTCGCGTCGGGGAAGTCGTCGGTGAAGTCGAGGATGTTCGATACGTCGGCTCCCCTGAAGCCGTAGATCGACTGGCTGTCATCGCCCACGACCGCGAGGTTGCGGTGGCCGGGGATGTTCACCCGCTCGCCCCGCGTGGGCTTGGTCCGACCTCCCCCGACGAGCAGCTGCAAGAGCCTGTATTGAGCGTGATTGGTGTCCTGGTACTCGTCCACCAGCACGTGCTTGAAGGCTTGGGCGTAGCGCGTGCGCACCTCCTCGAACAGCTCGAGCAGGTTGACGGTGCGGAACAGGAGGTCGTCGAAGTCCATCGCGTTCATGCGCATGAGCTCGCCCTCGTACACGCCGTACACCTCGGCCACGACCTCCTCGAACTGGGACCCCACAGCCTGTGAATAGTCGGAGGCGGCGAGCAATTTGTTCTTGGCCGCCGAGATCTGGCTGTGGACGGCTGCCGGTGCGAAGCGCTTGGGGTCCACCCCAGCCTCTTCGATGCAGCGCTTGACCATGCGGCGCGTGTCGGCCTGGTCGTAGATCGTGAAGCGCGAGGTGTACCCGAGGCGCTCGGCTTGGGCCCTGAGGATGCGGGCGCAGGCGGCGTGGAAGGTCATCAGCCACATGCCTCGCGTGTGGGCGCCGAGCAACCGCTCGACGCGCCCACGCATCTCCTGGGCTGCCTTGTTGGTGAACGTGATCGCCAGGATCTCATGCGGGTGGGCTTGCCCGGTGAAGATGAGAAAGGCGATGCGGTGGGTCAGGACGCGCGTCTTGCCCGAGCCCGCGCCCGCCAGGATCAGGAGCGGCCCCTCCCCATGCGTCACCGCCTCGCGCTGGGGCTCGTTGAGGCCCTCGAGCAGGAGTTGGACGCGATCGGGCTGCTCCTCCGGCGGCGCCTGGGCGGGGTCGGAGTGGCTGGGCGGCGCCTGCACAACGCCTACGCGATCGTCTTCGGCCATCCGTTGGAGCATAGAAGCGCCCTAACGTGGGACGCGTGAGCATCGCCGACGAAGTCCGCGCCTCCTGCGCCCAGATAGCCGCCGAGGCCCGCTCGGTCCGGATCGACCTCGACGCCGCCGCCGCGGTCCAACCGGCCGAGCCGCCGGCTCTTGACCCAGAGCGCCACTACCTGGAGGGCTCGGCCGCCGACGTGGCCGACTACATGCTCGCGCTCGACGCGATCAACTTCGGCTCGGGCTGGTTTCCGACCCTGCGCAAGCGCACCGCCGGAGGTAGGCCCGTGAGCGGCTATTTCACGGTGTCCTGGTCACTGGCCGACCATGTGCGCGCCCATGGTCCCCCGACAGCAGCGTGGATGGCCCAGGTAGGCACGAGCGAGATCGCGGAGATACTCGGCCAAGACCCCGCGAATGAGCTGATGAGCCTGTACGCGCAGGCTTTGCGCTCGCTCGGACGGTTCTTGGACCGCTCACACGCTCCAGGGCCGCCAACCGTCCCATCCGACCAATCTGCTCCGTCCAGCCAAGCTCCGCACCAAAAGGCCCCTCGCCGTGCGCTCGATCTCGTAACAGAAGCAGGCGGCTCAGCCGAGCGCCTGGCCGAGCTGCTCGCGCGCGGCATGGCGATGTTCGACGATCGCGGCTTCTACAAGCGTGCTCAAATCGTGGCCAACGACCTGGCGCTCGCGGGGGTGGCCGAGTTTCACGACCTCGATCGCCTCACGATCTTCGCCGACAACCTCGTCCCGCACGTGTTGCGCTGCGACGGAGTGCTGGTATATGAGGACGCGCTCGCCACACGCATCGACGGGGGCGAGCGGCTCTCTCTGGGAGGAGCCGAGCGCGAGATCCGCGCGTGCGCGGTGCACGCCTGCGAGCTCATTTCCCAGCGCACAGGCGTGCCCGCTCGTACGCTCGATACCTGGCTATGGACGAGGGGCCAAGCACCCGAGTACAAGGCGCGCCCGCGCCATCGCTGTCGCACCGTTTTCTACTAGCCACCAGCCGGGCTCGGACCCTTCTTCACCGTCCGCAGCGGTCGCACCTCAGCAACAGGTGCCGCCTCCTCACCAGACAGCTCGGCCACGGCCCGCTCGAGCGCGCCGATGCGGCTCGCGAGTCCTTGGATCGCCTCGGCGATCGGATCGGGCAGGTGGATCCAGTCGGCGTCGGGTCCCTCCGGGCGGCGCCCCTCGACCCGAACTGGATGACCGGGGTTGCCCACGACCGTAGAGTGGGGAGGCACGTCGGTGATGACCACGCTGTTGGCGCCGATCTTCGCGCCATGGCCGATCGTGATCGGCCCCAGCAGCTTCGCTCCAGAGCCAATCGTGACGTTGTCCTGCACTGTGGGGTGGCGCTTGCCGGTGGCAAAGCCCGTGCCCCCGAGGGTGACTCCCTGGTAGAGCGTCACGTCGTCGCCGATCTCGGCGGTCTCGCCGATCACCACACCGGAGCCGTGGTCGATGAACAGGCCCTTGCCGATCCTCGCGGCAGGGTGGATCTCGATTCCCGTGAGCGCCCTGGACAGGAGCGCGATCGTGCGCGGAAGCAGTGGAACTTCAGCGACGAGCAGAGCGTGGGCGACCCGGTGTGAGAGCAGCGCTTGAATGCCAGGCCAGGTGGCGACGATCTCGAGCGTCTGCACGCCGCAGGCCGCCGGATCGCGGTCGCGAGCCACGGCCACGTCCCGGCGAAGCTCCTTGGCCACTCGCGTGACGGTCCCGATGCCGAACATGGAGAAAGCGTAGCGGCGAAACGACATATCGCCGAACGCGGGACGCGGCTCCTCCGAAGCCACGCGGAATCCCTCAGGCCGGCGCGAACGAACGCGGGGCGCGGCTTGCCCGAAGCCACGCGGGGCCCCTCAGGCCGGCGCGAAGAAAGCCTGCGAGATGTAGCGCTCGCCCGAGTCGGGAACGATCGTCACGATCCGCTTGCCGGCGCTCTCGGGCCGGGCCGCGACCTGCAGGCTCGCCCACAGCGCGGCGCCGCCGGAGATGCCCACGAGCAGCCCCTCGCGGCGCGCGCATGACCAGGCGGCCTGGATCGCATCGTCGTCCGACACCGGCATCACCTCGTCGAGTATCTCCCGGTTGAGCACCGGGGGCACGAAGCCGGCGCCGATCCCCTGGATCCGGTGCGGGCCAGGACGGCCGCCGCAGAGCACCGCCGAGCCGCTCGGCTCGACGGCGATCACGCGCAGGCCGGGGTTGCGCTCGCGCAGGTACTCCCCCACGCCGGTGATCGTGCCGCCGGTGCCGACGCCGGCGACCAGCACGTCCACCCGCCCGTCGAGGGCGGCGTCGATCTCCGGCCCGGTCGCGCGGCGATGCGCCTCGGGGTTGGCGGGGTTTGAGAACTGGTCGGGCAGGAAGACGTCCGGTTCGCGCGCCATCTCCCGCGCCGCCTGCACCGCCTCGGCCATGCCGCCGAGCGACTCGGTGATCTGCACCTTCGCCCCATACAGCTTGAGCAGGATCTCGCGCTCGCGACTCATCCCCTGTGGCAGCGTGAGCACGAGGTCATAGCCCTTGGCGGCGCACACGAAGGCGAGCGCGATGCCAGTGTTGCCGGACGTCGCCTCCACGATCGTGGTGCGCCCCGGCTCGATCCGCCCCTCGGCCTCGGCGGCCTCGATCATCGCGACGCCGATCCTGTCCTTGACGCTGCCGCCGGGGTTGAAGGACTCGAGCTTGGCATACAGCTCGACGCCCGACCGCTCGGACTCGCTGCCCGCGAGCATCCGCCGCAGCCGCACAACCGGCGTCCCACCGACAAGCTGAGAAATGTTGATCGGGATTGAGGACATGCCTACGACGACAATAGTTGGGAGCGCGGGAGCCTGCAGAGCCGGCTTGCGGAAATATCCGGATAACTCGCTAGGATTCCGCCTGCTCAGTGCGAATGACCATTCGCACGTCCCCTTGGGGGGGACCGATCGCCCACGCAATGGACGGCCCAGAGGGTCGTGACCAGAAAGGTCCCAGCATGGTTGACGCACGGCAGATGCACGCCCGCCACCAAGATCTCGACCGGGCCGTGTCACGCTCGCTTCGGCTCGGGTCGGCTCACCTGGTGTACGCGCTGGGAGCCGCCGCGACGGGCGCCACGATGGTGCAGGCGCCTCCTACGCTCGCCGCCACCGCCCGCAGGTCGGCGACCGGCGCTGAGTGCGTGGTCCCGGACCTTCACGGCCTGCACATCGGCCCTGTGGAGCGAGCGCTATTTCGTGCGAACTGCGCGATGGGCGGCATCGAATACCGGCACGCCCCGCACGTCGCGGCCGGCGCCCTGCTCTCCCAGCACCCCGCTCCCGGAGCCAAGCGGCCGGCGGGGACGCAGGTGAGCGTCGTGTTCGCCAGCCCGATCGTCGTCGTCGCTGGCCCGACGGGCGCCACCGGCCCGGCCGGGGCCACAGGAGCGACCGGCGGACAGGGCGCGAGCGGGGCCACAGGCGCCACGGGCGCACACGGTGAGACTGGCGCGACCGGTACGACCGGCCCGGTCGGCCCCGTGGGAGCGACCGGCGCGACGGGAGCCGCCGGAGTCACGGGAACGACCGGCGCACAGGGCATCCAAGGCGCCTCCGGAGCCACCGGCATCACGGGAGCGACCGGCGCCACCGGCATCACGGGAGCGACTGGAGCCGCCGGAGTCACGGGAACGACCGGCGCGCAGGGCATCCAAGGCGCCTCCGGAGCCACCGGCTTCACGGGAGCGACCGGCGCCACCGGCATCACGGGAGCGA
>Ga0134126_10000146_pt1 | contig 94540 bp, 79 predicted proteins | sample KB31752_FD_96881 | JGI IMG/M metagenome (GOLD analysis project Ga0134126, IMG submission 96881) | Terrestrial soil microbial communities with excess Nitrogen fertilizer from Kellogg Biological Station, Michigan, USA - KB3-175-2 | ecosystem: Environmental > Terrestrial > Soil > Unclassified ...
CCACTGCAGCCGGCTCCTTCTCTATCGGCGTGAAGGATTCCAATGGTCAGATTGCTACTGGTAACTGCCCCATCACCATCGCCGGACCGCCCGTCCTCACTTGCTCCACCACTTCAGGTGGTGGCGAAGTCGGCGTCCTCTATGACAGCGGCGCCATGTCCGTCACCGGCGGCACTCCCGGCTACACCTTCTTCGTTTCCAGCGGCACCCTGCCCGCTGGCCTCACGCTCAACCCGTCTACTGGCGAAGTCACCGGCACGCCCACCGCGTCCGGCAGCTTCTCTATCGGCGTCAAGGACTCCAAGGGTCAGATTGCCACCGGCAATTGCCCCATCACCATCGCCGGACCTCCGGTTCTGACCTGCTCCACCACGTCCGCGGGCGGCGAAGTCAACGTTCCCTACGATAGCGGTCCGATGTCCGTCACTGGCGGCACGCCCGGCTACACCTTCTTCGTTTCCAGCGGCACCCTGCCCGCTGGCCTCACGCTCAACCCGTCTACTGGCGAAGTCACCGGCACGCCCACCGCGGGCGGATCCTTCTCCATCGGCGTGAAGGACTCCAAGGGTCAGATTGCTACTGGCAACTGCCCCATCGTCATCGCTGGACCGCCCGTCCTCACTTGCTCCACCACTTCCGGCGGCGGCGAAGTCAACGTTCCCTATGACAGCGGCGCCATGTCCGTCACCGGCGGCACGCCCGGCTACACCTTCTTCGTTTCCAGCGGCACTCTGCCCGCTGGCCTCACGCTCAACCCGTCTACTGGCGAAGTCACCGGCACGCCCACCGCGGCTGGTTCTTTCTCCATCGGCGTGAAGGACTCCAAGGGTCAGATTGCCACCGGCAACTGCCCCATCGTCATCGCCGGACCCCCGGTTCTGACCTGCTCCACCACTTCCGCGGGCGGCGAAGTCAACGTTCCGTATAACAGCGGCACCATGACCGTCACTGGCGGCACGCCTGGTTACACCTTCTTCATCGCGAGCGGCACTCTGCCCGCTGGTCTCACGCTCAACACCACAACCGGCGCCGTCACTGGCACGCCCACCGCGGCCGGCACCTTCTCCATCGGCGTGAAGGACTCCAAAGGCGCGATCGCGACAGGCAACTGCCCCATTGTTATCGCAGGTCCCCCCGTTCTCACCTGCTCTGCCACGAATGCGGGAGTGGTCGGCTCAGCCTTCAATAGCGGCCCGATGTCCGTAACTGGCGGCACCCCTGGCTACACGTTCTTTGTCGCCAGCGGAACGCTTCCGGCAGGCCTCACGCTCAACACCACGACGGGCGCCGTCACCGGCACTCCGATGGCTGCCGGTACATTCACGATCGGCGTCAAGGATTCGAAGGGTGTGATCGCGACCGGAACCTGCGCTATCTCGATCACCTCGCCGCTGGACGTTTGCGGCCTGACCTGGGGCTATTGGAAGAATCACCCCTGGCCGACGACCTCTCTCGTCCTCGGCTCCCAAACCTATACCCAGACCGAGCTGAGCAACCTACTGAACTCCCCGGTCGCGGGCGACGCCAGCATCAACCTGGCTCACCAGCTGATCGCTGCGAAATTTAATGTCCTCAACGGGACGCCGCAGAGCACCGACGGAGGCGCAATTTCCGCCGCCGACACCCTGCTGAGTGGCTTCACCGGCAAACTGCCTTACAACGTGGATCCGAATTCCACCATCGGGCAGCAGATGACCACCGACGCCGGCAAGCTCGACTACTTCAACTCGGACGGCATTGCTCAACCCGGATGCAGCAACGGGCCGGCGCCTCTCACGTTAGCCTGCGCTGCGAAGACGGGCACTCTTAACAGCCCGTACTCATCGTCCTTCGTGGTGAGCGGCGGCTTGCTGCCGTATACCTTCTCGGTCATCGGCGGCGCACTGCCTCCGGGCCTGACGCTGAACACGAGCACGGGCGCCCTCACCGGCACGCCGACAACCGTAGGCATCTACAACTTCACTATTCAGGTCGCGGACTCTACGGCGGCGGCTGGCAGTACGACCGGCACGGTGCAGTTGAACTGCTCCATCACGATTCAGCCCAGCACCCCGACTCTGACCCTCAAATGCCCCTTGGGCACGGCGACGGTGGGAACATCTTACTCCTCCGCCGCGGTCGCGAGCGGCGGTTCGGGCTCGTACACGTACGCGCTCTACAACAGCATCCTGCCTCCAGGTCTGACGCTGAACGCGACGACGGGCGCTATCACCGGCAAACCCACAACTTCAGGTACGTATTCGTTCCTGATATACGCCAGCGATTCCAAGGGCGCGTATGGCTATAGCACTTGCACCATCGTAGTCACAGGTGCTATCGCCACGGGTCAGTTCACCACGTATACCCAGGGCGGATGGGGAGCGCCCAATGGCAACAGCCCCGGTGTATTCCTCGAAAGTAAGTTCACGACAGTCTACACCGGCGGTTCGGTGTCGATTGGAGGCACTTACAAGCTGACGTTTAAGAGTGGATTGGCGATCGTTAACTTCCTGCCGGCAGGCGGCACCGCGGGCAAGTTAACCTCGAACGCAACGAATCCCATGTCGAGCGCGGCGGGTGTTTTCGCCGGCCAAGTCCTCGCTCTACAGTTGAACGTCGACTTTTCAAACAAGGGCGTTCTGGCCACCGGCTTGGCCAGCCTGAAGGTTGTCTCCGGACCTCTGGCGGGTCAAACGGTGCAGCAAGTCCTTACGTTGGCGAATAGTGTCCTTGGCGGCGCCGCTCCTCCGTCCGGGATGACCATTTCGGACTTGAACAACGTCGTCGATGCCATTAACAGCAACTTCGATAGCGGGTCCAAGAACAACGGATACCTGTCTCACTAGTGTCCGGGCGGCGGCCGTCTAAGGGATCGTGACCTTACGGCCGCCGCACGGCACGGTTCACATCATCCAATCAATCAGCTATTCGGGCCATCCATGCGGGCGCTTCTCATAATTGCGGGCAGTTACCTCAGTCTTTTTCCCCTGTATGGGCAGTTCTTGCTACTGGATCACGCCCCGAAGGATCCGGCCGGCGGGAGTTCAAGCGTCCAAGCGGGCTTCCTCGGCGATACATTCAAGGTCGGCGCCTCCGGCGAGGTCTGGGTTATTGACAAGATCCGTGTGTGGGGTAAATTCGGCGCAAACGGGGCAGCAAAGGCTACGCTATTTGGCGGATTGGAAAACTCCGCGCCTGTGCCCGGCGCGATTGAGTGCGACTGCCACAATCTGATACCACTGAATCGGGAACCAAAAGCAGTACGGGCCGAGAGTGCCGTATGGCAGATGGATTTCGATCATTTGAACTGGTCGGTGCCCGGCGGCACAGCGATTCAATTTGGGATCAGCGGGCCACGATGGTCAGCGAGCTTGGTAAACACCGGCGCGCCGCACCAGATAAAGCTGTTCGATGCGCACGGCAAGTTTGTAAAGCCGAACGGTGATCCGTCAGATGCAGGATTTGCCGTTCAGGTGTGGGGGCATTTGCCCGCGACAATCGAGATCCGCTCTGACGGTGATATGTGGCGAGTGAAACTGGTCCGGGCGGGCCCTCTTGCCGCGGTCGGCACGAATGAGGCAAGCCTGCGTTTCGGGCCGGCCTCCGCGAAGCCCGCCGCCATTCATCACGAAGGCAACGATCTGGTGATTGACTTCCGCGTCGCGGACAGCAGGATCGGGCCAGCCGACGTGAATGCGTGTCTGTCCGGCCAGCGCCAGGACGGAGTACCGCTCGAGGGATGCGATCTCCTCAAACACGATCCGTAATATGAAACGGGTGATAATAGCGAGCAGCCGATGCACGCACTCCGTCCCGCCATCCTGCTATTCACGGCTGCCGCCGCATACGCGCAGACAGCGACACTCTCGGCTCCCGCGCCGACACTGAGCGCCGGCCAAGGCAGCCTCATTTCACTATCACTCGCATCCGGCGGACAGGCCATCTCCGCGCTTCAGTTCGACCTTCAATCGGATGACGCTCTCTTCGTCAATTTCACTCTCGGTGACCAGGCCCGGGCAGCAGCGAAGGCGCCCTATTCCGCATCGCCTTCACCTGGCGTCATTCGATGCCTCATCGCCGGCTTGAATCAGAGCGCCATCGCCGATGGAGAAATCCTCAAACTTTTCGTCCTGGCCGCGGCGTCCGCGCCCAACAGCTCGGCTCACATCGCTATCACCAATGCCATCGCTTCAGCGCCCGACGGATCCCAAGTATTGCTCGCCGCGTCGCCCGTCACGGTCCAGATCCAAAGCGGAAGCGGAACTGCAGCCACCACAGTCTCGACCGCCGCAATCCTGAACGCGGCAACCCTGCTGCCCGGGCCCATCTCTCCTGGCGAGATCATTACACTTTTGGGCGTGAATGGCAGCGGCGGCCCTAGCCTTACCGTCGGCGGCGTACCCGCTTCCCTGCTCTACGCCGGCCCGGGGCAGATCAACGCAGTCGTTCCCTTTGGCCTGGATGTCGCTTCACCGGCTGCCATTCGATTGCAATTCGGCGGACTGACGCTTTCCGCGACATCGCCGGTTTCTGCAACATCGCCGGGTATCTTCGCAGCGAATGGCTCCGGCTTCGGACCGGGCGCCATCTTGAATGAAGACAGCTCCATCAATTCGCCGGATAACCCCGCGAAAGCCGGCAGCATCGTCGTCTTATACGGAACGGGATTCGGAGTACTGCAGTCGCCCCTGCTCGATGGCCAGCCGATCCCTGCCGCTAATTCGACCGTGAATCCCGTCACCGCAACGGTAGCGGGCTTCCCCGCTGAAGTACTCTATGCCGGCGCTGCGCCGCAACTAATCGCTGGAGCAATTCAGGTGAATTTACGGCTGCCTTCCGGCGTAGTTCACGATCTTTACGCGCCTGTTACTGTAAGCGCCGGCGGCTCCAAGAGTTCCAGTACTGTTACGCTTGCGGTGCAATAAGCGGACATGCGACTCTGGTCCGAGAAGTGCTTTTCTACTAACCAGAGATATGGGAACCTATCGCATAGTGGCACTCCGGCCCGTTGAAAATGAGCGCTTCGAAGCCATTGTTGACGGTCCCGGCATCCCTCGCGACGGCGTCTCGTATTGGTTCACCTCGGAGAACGAAGTCGAGTCCTTCGTCGAAGATCTCAATCTTTCGTACATCGAGGCTAAACGCTTGGCTTCCTGGCGCAAACAGCTATTTTCCGCTCGCAGATCGCAAGCCGGCATTGCCTAAGTCTGTTTCCGTAAGAAGGTCGCTTCGCATTACCGTTCGTATACACACCAGCTAGGTCGCTCGCCAGCATCGCTCTGTAAACCAATTGAATGAACGACATTTACCGGTATTCCTGGTATCGTTCGTCCGGAGCCAGAATTCATGCGCACGTTCCTCGCTGGCATTGGACCTATATTATGCCTTCTGATTTCTTCACAAATTGTAGAGGCTCAGCCTTCGCTTAGTCTTTCTTCGGGCGCCGTAGTCTCCGGCGGAACCGTTAATCTGAGTTTGTCTTTCTCTTCTCTGAGCGGAACTAGCGTTGCTGCCGTGCAATGGACGCTCACCTATCCCGTTGGCGTGTCGGGCATTACTGTAAACGCCGGCACTGCGTTGACGAATGCCGGGAAATCCATTAATTGCGCAGCAACATCAACTGGCTACACGTGCGTCGCAAGTGGAATGAACGCCACGGCGATTGCGAACGGCACGATTGCATCGATCTCAGCGTCGGTTTCCGGATCGGGCAGCGCCGCATTTGGCTTGGCGGGTGTCGTCGCCGCCACGCCTGACGGAAGCAGTGTCACCACTACAGCCGCCGGCGGAGCAGTGGCCATCTCCGTTCCGAATGTTTCTGCTTTGACGTGCGCATCTTCGACTCTTGCGCCTGGCGCGGCATCGACGTGCACTGTGACGCTCTCGGCAGCGCCGCCCACGGCCACGTCAGTGACGCTCGCTACTACCGGGAGTATCACCGCCCCTTCGTCTGTCACCATCGCCGCGGGCTCTTCAACGGCGACCTTCTCCGCCACTGCCGCTTCGTTCACCACCGATCAATCGGCTACTGTATCCGCTTCGCTGAACGGCTCATCGATGTCGTCAACTCTGACTTTGACGGCACCGGTGCTCATCAGTTCCCTTGCTTGCACTGCGGCGCCGCTGCTCTCTAACGCGAGCACCACATGCACCGTCACCGCAACCAAGGCGGCCCCGGCCGGCGGCGCCTCCGTTACGCTCGCCGGCGGAATTCCAGGAATCCTCACCATTCCGGCGTCAGTAACGATCGCGGCGAACGCCACGACGGCAACATTCTCCGCCACCGCCGCCAGCATTCTCCTCGATCAGACGGCGACATTGACGGCTTCGCTCAACGGATCCTCTAAAACTGCCACAGTGTCATTATCAGCGCCCGTGCAGGTTTCCTCTCTGTCGTGCACGAGCGCAACACTGGCATCGAACGCGAGCACCACCTGTACGGTTACAGCTACGAAAGCGGCGCCGAGTGGAGGCGCGTCTGTTACGCTCACCGGCGGAATCACGGGAGTCCTTACGATTCCCACGTCCGTTACGATCGCTGCGAACGCTACCACCGCTACGTTTTCCGCCACCACCGGTACCGTCTCCGCGGATCAAACGGCGACGCTGACTGCGTCTCTCAACGGGTCCTCGAAAACTGCCACTGTGTCACTCTCGGCGGCAGTCCTGATCTCCTCTCTGTCCTGCACCAGCACAAGCCTGACGTCGAATGCCAGCACGAGCTGCACGGTAGGACTCACGAAAGGTGCGCCCGCTGGTGCTACAGCCACGATCACGGGCGCAATTTCGAATGTGCTTACGACGCCGGCTAGCGTCGTCTTCGCCACCGGGAGCACAACCGCCACCTTCGGCATCTCAACCGCACTGATCTCGTCTTCGCAAACCGCGACTATCACCGCTACGTATGGAACCAGCAAGGCGACAACGGCCATATCGCTCGTTCCCGCTGCGACAGTGTCCACGATTAGCGCATTGTCTTGTAGCGCTGTCACCGTTGTTGCGGGTAAAGGTGGCACGTGCACGGTATCGCTTCCGAGCACGGCCTCGTCACTGCAGAGCATCTCATTGAAGTCGAGCGCCGCCGGACTGGCAGTTCCTGCTTCAGTAACCGTCGCCGCTGCCTTCAGCACCGCCACGTTTGCTTTCACGACGACTACCGCGGCCAAAGGTTGGGTGATCATCACGGCAACTCTGGGAAGCAGCGTCAAATCGGTGACTATCGTCGTTTCGGCAACGACGGTAACATCCTCGATCGCCAGTGTCACGTGTACGCAGTTTGCCCGCGCCGGGACGTCGGCGATGTGCCGCCTCGCCGTGAATCCTCCCGCGGGGCAGCCGATGTCTGTTCCTGTATCGAGCTCCTCTCGGCATGTGCTCGTACCCAGCCAGGTTCGCGTTCGCGCCGGTCAGTCCTCCGTCGCTTTCAAAGTGTCGGTCTCTGGCTTGGCGCCGGAAGAGAGAGCGGACATCATTGCCGGCGCCGGCCCCGAAGCAGTGAAGGATTCCATTCAGATTCAACGGGCCGACGAGCTGGCCTTAACGATTGAAGGAGAGACAGCCGTAAAACTTGGTTCGCCCGTGCGGCTACGAGCGTCAGCGGCGAGTACCAACGGATTCCCGGTTACGCTCCGCGTTCTCTCCGCTCCGCCAGAGTCGACATTCGACTCGCTGACAGGTGACTTCACCTGGACTCCGAAGTCATCGGAGCTGGGGGACCGCACGGTTGTGTTTCAGGCGCTGGACACTTTTGGAATTGCGTCGAGCGTATCGACCGCTCTCCACGCCGGCACGGGCGCGCCGGAGCTGATTTCGCTCGCAGGAGCTTGCACGCCAGGTTCAGCAGCAGCTCTGCAAGGGCACTTCCTCAGTGCAGCAGGAGAACCGGGCCAGCTTCTCATCAACGGCACGCCGGCGCAGGCGATACAAGCCTCCGCCAAACGCATCGATTTTATCTGCCCGCAGCAGGCGCCCGAATCCGCCATCGAACTCGCCGTACGCACAGTATCGGGCACATCTAACGTCTTACGAACGAAGATGCAAGCGTCTTCCCCGACGATCGTCACAACTGACGATGTCTCGGGTGAAGCATTGGCGCTGCATGCAGGCTCTTCGGAAATTGCAGCTCTTGCCGCGCCCAATCGGGACAACATGCCTGCGGTGGAGGGCGAAGCGGTTTCGATTTTTGCAACAGGGATCCGTTGTGAGGCGGCGTATTCGGGCGCAGTCGACGTGGAGGTCGGCGGGGTCGCAACGCCAGTCGCGTCTATTTCGCCGGCCGCAGGACGCCCCGGGGCATGTGCATTAACATTTGGCACGCCCATGGGGATAACAGGTGAGAACTTGTCTCTCCGCTTGCGAGTGCGCCAAGATGACGGCACGATTGTCGGTAGCGCTCCCGCTACTCTCACTGTTGAACAGAAATAGGCGGTCTAACTACACATGATGAAACTACGCAACTCGCTCTTGTTGATGACGCTCCTCACCGCTCCCGCCGCTGTTGCGGGCACAGTTCAGCTGGATTTCAGCGAATTGGGAACGGCTTCGCCCGTAGATGCAAACGGCCTGAGTATCGATGGAGTGACGTTCCACTTTGCGGGTGGTTCTGCTCAGTACAACGCTGTGATTGGCCTATCGGGAATGACTTCCCTCGTCTCCGAGCCGCTACTGGTCGGTGACACTACGGGGACCTTGACGCTCGATTTTCTCGTTCCTACACCGTTTCTTGATTTCGACATCGTTATGGCGTCAGCCGACCCAATTTCCGGTGCATACACGGTGACCTTACCCGGAAATTCTCCGCTGTCCGAAAACACGGCCCCCATTGTGGCGTTTTCGGAAGGCGCTTTCTCCTACAACGGCCCCCCGATCACTAGCGCTGTTATTACGTTCTCTAACGATGCGGCTCAGTTCGGCTTGGATAATCTGACGTTCGACCCCGCGCCTGAACCGGGAACGGGAACGCTCTTCGGAGGCTTGTTGGTCGCATTTGCGATTTTTGGGAAATTCTTCGCCGGCAAGTACCGCTGCCTGCACGCCCGGGCGCAGAAGTAGCGCTTAGGCGTCGGACAATAGTGCCACAGTAGAATCGGGCTGACCGTTTGCGGAAGGATTGTTTCGCGAGCGTGGCGGCTGCTAGTATGCGCTAGCAGCGCTCGCCGCGGCAGCCGAATACTGGACGTATTCGGGTGAGGCGTGTTGCGGGACGCCGGCAAACACCGCGCCGAAGGACGAGAACCCGAACTCGACCAGCAGACGCTCCAGTTTGCCGAGCATTCCCTTCAATCCCAGGTACGTACGCGCCCGGGCGATTCGCCCCGGAGCAAGCTTGGGTTGATTCGCATCGATTTCCCAGGGGTGCAGGTAAATGCAAACGGGCTTCTGTTCCTGCACGTTCACCCTACGGATTCCCGCGGCCGTATAGCGATACGGCAAGAGCCGCATGTACCCGCCCCCGCCGATGGGGACGATGCTGCCATTTGCCACTTGCGCCGTTCCTACCGGAACTTCCGTGATTGGGCCTGCGGGCGTGTCGATCACGTAAGGATGCCGCTGCGAACCCGGTATGCCGTAGCGATCGTGAGCAATGGGGTAGATGCTGGAATCGTAGCGGAATCCGCATTCCGCAAGAATCTCTAATGCCCAGAACGATTCGCGAGTGATGGAGTAGCTTGGGGCGCGGTAGATCCGCGGAGTCACGCCGCTGGCGTCCTCGATAACGGCTACCGCCTTGCGGGTGTCCTCGCGGAACTCGGCGGGCGTCATGCGGTATATCAGCTCGTGCGCATAGCTGTGGCAGGCGATCTCATGCCCCGCACTGACGATATCCCGAACTACACCTCTATGATGCTCGGCGACCCAGCCTAAGACGAAGAACGTCGCCTTCGTGTTCTTCCTGCTTAGCACGTCCAGCAGCCGGCCGGTCTGATATTCGATGCGCGAAGGAAAACTTGCCCACTGGGCCTGAGGTACGAATTGCTGCACCTCCGTCGGATGGAAGTACTCTTCGAGATCGATCGTCAATGCATTCAGCATTGACGCACAACCTTTGCCTGGGTCCTGTGCTTCAGAAGGAAAACCGCAAACCCATAAAGACCGCAGATCCCATTGAGAATGAGGAAGTCGCCAATAGACTGCCTACGGATGAAGGCGAACTGCAGGAACATCGCACAAGTCATCAGGGCAGAACCGAGGAAAGACCCGGAATGGACGGTGTCATCGGCGCCCACACCAGGAGCATCCTCTTGGCTCGCCGGCGATACCGTCGCTACAATATCATTCCAGATGCCGGACAGATCCCAGCCCGCGCTACTGGCCGATACGAGAAACTCCTGGTTCACCGTGGATGGAACCTGGAGGCGACTCGAAGCGGAAGTTACGTCTTCCAATGAAGCTGCCGAGGCCACAAGTTGCCATTGGCCAAGATCTGTGACGATGGCTTCGGCAAACACCGGACTGATGGCCCAGAGCGCCAACACTACAATTGGCGTAACCCTCATACCACTAAAGTTAGCAATCGAACAACCAAAAATAAGTCCTTTTATCGCAACGGTCTGCGGGCGGTCAGAGTACGGATATTGAGGTTATGTCCAAATGTTTGGGATTCTGTTGACCATTCAGGATTGCCCTTCGAGTAGGACCACTGCTGACGCCATCACTGCAAAACTCGTAGTAGCACGATATGATTCGTTATCGTGCATCATGTCCGATAAGGCACAAGCGTGCCGTAACATCGTTCCTTGTGGTATGCTGCTCTGAGCCGCCATGCCAAAGGCTCCGTCCTGGTACGCCCGTATTCCTGATATCGTGGCGCACCTGTCGCAAGTCGACGCTCCGCCCCTTCTCGACCGCACGGCCATCGAGCGTATGTTCGATCTGCGCCGCCGGCAGGCGATCCGGCTCCTGCACGCTGCCGATGGGTACCAGGTTGGAAAGACCTTTATTGTGGAGCGGCGGACGTTCGTCGATTTCTTGAAGGGCCTGGAACGCTCGGGAGCGCCCCGGCAGTCCCGTGCGAGAAAGGCGCGCATCGCCGCGGCTCTGAACGAGGTTGTCAACCACGCAGAGGCACAGCGCGTGGTCATCCGCCCGCATGCCTGCTCCGCCGATGCTATCGAGGTGGTTGCCCCCGGCAAACTCCAGATTTCCTATGACGGGCCCGAGGACCTGCTGGCCCGCCTAGTGGAGCTTGCCTCGGCCGCAGCGCATGATTTTCCAGCATTCCGCCATCGGTTTGGGGGCAAGTCATGACGACGCTCGACGTTTCCCTGCCCCGCTTCGAAGGTCCGCTGGACATGTTGCTGGACTTGGTGCGGCGCCACGAGGTCGACATTGCGGATATCCCCATTGCCGAAATCACGCGGCAGTACTTCGACTATCTACAGAGGGCCCAAGAGCTGGATATCGACTTGGGCGCCGACTTCACGTACATCGCCGCGCTGCTGATCCACATCAAGTCGAAGCTGCTTGTAGCTCCTCAGCCCGAACTGGAAGCGCAGTTGGAGGATCCGCGCCAGGAGCTGGTCGAGCTCCTCATCGAGCGCCGGCACATGCGCGAAGCCGCGGAATTCCTGCAGCAGAAGCTCGATATCGCCGGGTCCACCTGGTCGCGATCCATAAGCCGAGAGTCTGCCGATGGTGATGATCTGCCGGAGTCCGCCTCTGAGGCGATGAACCTTTTGGAAGTACTCCGCCTGGCCAAAAAGGCCCTCGATACTGCCCGTTCCTATGACTCTCTATTTCCCGCTGAAACTGTGAGCGTGAGGGAGATGCAGCGATGGCTCGAGGACGAGTTGAGGTCGGCCGCAGGGCTGGTGTGCGGAACCGAGTTATTGCGACAGCAATGGGAGCTCGGACGCGGCAGCGCCCTGTTTCTCGCGATGCTGGAAATGGCCAAAGAGGGACGGATTCAGCTGGAGCAGCAGGAGTGTTTTGGGCTCCTCTCAATTACGTCACATCTGTGCCGCAACGCGAAGAGCTAAACGGCAGTCGGTATAGGTGAGGAAGCTCTAGTATATCAAAGACTTACGAATCCTGCCTGTCGCTTATGCGGCATCGGTTCCAGAAGAAAGTGCCACAGTAGCACCATCCGTTAGCCGTTTACTCTTTCCGATCGCGAATCGCCACCCGCGAGCATGCCAGTTCGTAACCACTGCCTCCGGTGCGGGCACTATGTAGGCACTGGTTTGGGAGCGGTGATGCCCAGGTGCTGTGTGCAGCCGGATGACCCCTTTCTCCTGCAGTTCTGAAATGACGTTTTGAATGCCCCGTTTGCTGAGGCCGGTGAGCCGCACCAGGTCGGCATAGCCACCGCGATACATCGCTTCCCCGCCCTCCACCGAGTCGGCGTCCTGCAGCATCAGGCTGTAGACGGCGAATTGGCCGGGAGTAAGGCCATCCGTCACGCGCCGCAGAGGCCGCAAGTGCCACTTCCTGTCTGTAGAATTATTTGCTACAGCAGAACCATAATCGATCGGCAAGCGCGCTCCTGCCGCATCGGAAATTGGCTTGGCTGCCACTGTAGCACTATCCGCTACAGTAGCTTCTTTGTCCACTGCGGCAGGATTGATCCCGGGGTTTGTCGCTGCCACAGGCGCAAATCGTTCCTCTGTCGCACGATCCGCCACAGGCGTACTCATTTCCCCTGTAGCTACCTGTTCGCCAGTAGTGACGATTGCGTCTGTAGCACATGCTGCATCAGTAGTTGAGGGTGCGCCTGTAGCATTATTTGCGTCAGACGAAAAAAAGGGGACTTCCTGGCGGGGCAGGGAAGGCTGAGCCATCACCGCCTGCACCCAGTCGCTGCTGATATCGAATTCGCTTCGATCTACCGCGAAATTAAGCTTTGGCTTCGATGGCGTCGCTTTCTTGGGCTTCATGTCCGAACCTCTTCATCAGGTATTCGACAAGCTTGGAATAATCTTCCGCGGCACGCGTCCGGGCGTCGTATTCCCAGATCGACCGCTTGGACGCGGCTGCGTAACTCAATTTGACGTCCTGCCGGATCACCAACGGGACCAGGTAGGAAGCCAGGTCGGGGTCGTCCTGCAGCGCTGTCATGGTTTCCTTGGAACCGTTGGTGGAAGCATTGTAAAGGGTCGGGAGAACCAGAATCTCTTTTGCCGGCGACTCGAAGGCCGACAGAATGCGTTTCAACCCGGCCAAGCTCTGAACTGCGCCGATGATGGCCATCTGATCCATCGAGACGACCAGGATCACAACATCGACATAGAGCAGCGTGTTGACCGTCAGCAGGCTCATGGCCGGGCTGGTATCGACGATGACGAAGTCGTAGCCTTGGACGCTCTTCATGCGTCTTGAGAATATTTTTTCTCTGAGCGTTTCGCCGGCCAGGCGGTTTTCCAGGCCGAACGCCACGTTGCTGCTCGGGATCACATCGAGGTTCTCACGGATGCCCGGCCGGATCACCTGATCCACGACCATGTCGTCCGCCAATAGATCGTAAATTGTATTTTGCTGCGCGCGAATTTTGAGGGAGTGAGCAACGTTGCCCTGTGGATCCATATCGACGAGCAGAACCCTCGAACTCCGATTGGCCATTCCGATGGCGAGATTCACGCTGGTCGTGGTCTTCCCAACGCCACCCTTCATATTCACAATCGCGATGCGAACCATCACTCCCTCGCTTTCAGTCGCAAGTCGCCACGCTCGTGAAGGGTATTAACGACGAGTTGCGCGTGACGCAGATCGGCGCCGGTCCACAGACGGGTTCGCCCTTGCGTTTGAGGTTCTGGAATCTTCTTTTCCTTTAACAGCTTCAGCAAGGTCGGATGACTGATTCCAAGTACGGTGGCAACTTCTTGTGTTGACAGAGAACCGCCCGGATTCAGTCCTTTTTTACCTGCGCGTGCCATTTCCACCTGAGAGAGCGCGTTTCATCGAACGACTGGCATCGCCAGTTCATTTATAGATTACTCGGGACCGCTTGATAACGCAAACACAGCAACTCTGAGGGAGGAGACGAACGATGGCTGACGATGCACACCTCGAGAAATTTCCATTCATCTACACCGGTGCGTAGTGGTGTAGATGGGTGGAAATATGTCGCTTCAGAAAAGCCGTGATTGACGATGCCGTTTCGCCCACGCCTCGAAGTTTGGAAGGTTCAGCTTCTCACGCAAGACCGTCTTTAGGCGTCCCAAAGCGATTTCGCGTCGTGCTGCTTCGGGAATGCGCGCGAACCATTGCGGCTGTTCCCGCTTGATCGTCTTAATTTGCTCTTGAAGTGCAGCCTCGAGGCGCGCACCGCCAAATTCGATGTTGAGGCGCTTGTCGATTTCTCCGCGACAGAACTCATCGTAGTCGTTCCGTAGTTGCAGGGCTTCAAAGCGTTCGTTATTCTGAGTCTCCTCAATTGCCTTTCGCAGGTTCCGTTGACGAGACGTTTCGAAGTCAGCGGGCAGCGCCAGATTGCTCTCAATCATCCAAATCAAGAAGCCTGCCGGGTTCAAAATTTTACCGCGAGTCCGGCGGTCCTGTTGGATGAGGAAATCGCCATATTCGATTTGATCCGGGACAGGCTGGTCTTCAGGAATGTCGAGAGCGAGTTGCCGCGCCTTCCTCTCAGCTACACCTCTCTGAACCAGCTCGCCGACCCATAGCGGTAGGTGCGCTTCCATGGCAGCCCGGGCCTCGGGGTTCACGACCGAGGAAAATGTGGGCAGAGAGAGCAGCCGTGTGCCTGGCGAGAGTACGAGCTTGAAGTCCCCCCCTCTCGATGTCTTCTGTAGATCCCAACTGGAGAGATACCCGATTTCGGTGAGCTCCTGTAGGGAAGGCTCCAGAACGGAACGAGCCTTGGAAATATGCGGATAGGCTCGAACGTTCAACAGTTGGCAGAGATCGGTATAGCGCTTCTCGATGCCTTGGCCTCTGCTTGCGTAAAACCAAACGCTCAGATGACCGAAAAGCGCCTTGGAGATGTCCCGGCGCAAGCGGAGGTAAGCGTTAAAGTCGAGGGGAAGGAGGTAGCCCTGATTCAGATTCGTGAGCTGCCATTGAGACAAGTGGACTTGGTAAAACTCCGATTTCGTACCGTCGTGTAGTTCCTCTCCCACAAGAACGACGCGGTCGAAGACGTGGAAGGTATCCGTTGCATATTGCCGCCGGTCGGCTAGAAAAATCGATGCCTCCGACATAATCGTCGTAGCCACCATACGCTTGCACCAATCGTTGATCTCGTCGTAATGGAAGCCGCCCTTGCGCAGACGGAGCAGCTTGATCATGTCTGCGCCGGTGAAACACACAGGATTCGTTAACCGCCCCTGAAACTCCCGCTGGTCCAGGGCGATTTTCATAAACGCCATGTACTTGTCGCGATCGGCCGTAGTGGGCAGGCCTAAACTTGGAATGCCTTCAATAACGGCTTTGGCATGGATCCGCTGCCCATCGGGACGGCGGAAGATCTGGACGACTGTTCTGGAAATCTCCCGGTTGGCTCCCGAACCGAAGAACCCTAAGGAGTGGAGGCTCTTCTCAACGCGGACGAGATCGACGTCCTCAACAACAACGGGAAGGAGAGTTTGGCTCTCACTGGTACACTCGCGCATGAAATTGCCAATCGGGCCGCGAAACGGCGATGTTGTTGAATGTACTATAAAGCATTTCTATAAAACCTTTAGATAACGCTAAGATATTGATTTCATATGTCTTATGTGGTAAAAAATTCCACGAACCTACACCGATTCTGCCACGGACCTTCCCTTCGGTTTCCATGTACCTACACTCCGGTTCCACGGTCCTTCACCGCTTTTTCGCGGATCTTCACCAACGCCCAGCCTTCTGTTGTCGCCGCGCTTGGGCGGCTGGGCTGTCGAGCGGGTAATCTCACGTCCGGGGGTCTACAGATAACGTTACGCGTATAACATTCCGTGATGGGCTCTTCCACGAAACTACACCTGAAAGGGATCTTTCCACGTACCTACACCACCCACGCAATGCCGATTTTTCCACGAAACTACACCGGAGAGCCGGCAAACTTCCACGGGCCTACACCCCACGACGAGTAACTTACGTTTCATTGCCACTGTGGCAATATACGTGGTACGACACGGTCATTTGGGGAAAATGGATTTTTTTACCCGGTAAATTCGTTCGTAACCCTACCTTAGTTTGGTTATATTTGTGAATGTTGACACCTAAATCCGGTAGTTCCTTCCTCGTTCTCCCACTTTCTTGATTGGCCCGAATGTTGCGTACTGCTCCACTCCAACTTTAAAGCGAAGCAAAAAAGAAGAACAATGGACCATTTAGAGCAGACCGACTTGGGGCTGCATCCGGCAGCCAAGAGCTGTTACCGGTGTGGCAAAAAATTCTACACCAGTGACAGAGAGCGTGTGTGCTGGTCTTGCAGAAAACCTAAAGCAGACAACCGGCTCACTCCCCCGAGAGATCTCACATTCCGCGAGCGACAGATCGTTGACCTGATAGCTCAAGGCAAAGCGAATAAAGAGATTGCATATCATCTTCTCTTGACCGAGGGAACGATTAAGGAATACCTCAATCGCATCTTTCGCAAGGTCGGCGTCAGCAATCGGACAGAGTTAGCTGTGTGGTCGCTGACCCGGAACAGACCTTCGAACGACCCTCAATACGAAAGCCGCCCGGTTTCTGACCATCGCTCATTGATCAACTGAGCGAAGCTGTCCGGCCGGTGATCCAGGCCCTACTTTAATAATTTTCAAAGGAAAGCGTTGACGGGCGGAACTGGCGTCCGCTCGGCGGGAGATCCACGTGTCTCATCGAAGCCTATTAATCGCTGCTAGTGTGTTGGCCCTCGTGCAGTTCGAACCCTTCGCGGCAGCGCAGAAGCTAAGCCTCTCATCCGCAACGACAAGCCAGAGTGCGTCGTTGAATCTAACGCTCGCGTCAAGCGGTGTTGCCGTTTCCGGCCTGCAGTGGACCTTGCAGTTTCCGCAAGGGTCGGTGGCGAGTATATCGGCTACTGCGGGCGCGGCGCTGACCGCAGCGGGAAAATTGCTTTCGTGTACTGCCGGGAGTGGCTCTTATGCGTGTGTTGCATACGGTTTGAACCAAACGACGATTTCCGACGGTGTTGTTGCGGTCGTCAGCGTTACGGTCACACAGAACGTGGCCATCAGTGTCAACAATACAGTTGCATCCTCCCCGACTGGAACCGCGGTGACTATGACGGAGGTTGGAGGGAGCGTCACCGTACCTGTGGCAGCGCCCCAGCTTTCTTCGCTGGCCTGCAGCCCAACGAGACTTTTGGGTTCTACCGCAAGCAACTGCACGGTCACTCTCAGCGCGCCTACGCCTCAGGCAAGCTCGATCACACTGAGCAGCAGCAGCGCTGCCGTCATCGTGCCGTCCTCGATAACGGTGCCGGCCAACTCGACCAGTGGTCAATTTGCGGCCGTAAGCGGCGGTGGCTCCAGCGGGACGGCAAATCTCACCGCAACCCTCAACGGAACGTCCAAAACGGCACCCCTTACCTTGGCAAGCGGCGCTTACAGTCTACGGGTGAACGCCGGCGGAGGAGCATACACGGATCCAGAAGGGCTCATTTGGACGGCGGACGCAAATTTCGCCGGCGGATCCCCATACGCCGTCACCAATCCGATCGCAAATACCACAACACCGGCGCTTTATCAGACCTGCCGCTGGGGGGCTTTTACCTATACACTTCCAGCGCCCAACGGCAGCTATAGCGTGACCCTGAAATTCGCCGAAACATCACGACCCTACGTGGGTGCACGGCAATTTAATGTGACTATCAATGGCACACAAGTTCTGACGAACTTCGACGTCTTTGCGCAAGCTGGGGGTCCGTTCAGAGCCGTCGACCGCGCGTTTCTGGTGAATGTAACAGACGGCCAGATTATCGTTGGGTTCTCGTACGGAGCCGCCGAAGCTCCGATGGTGAGTGCGATCGACGTTGAACCCGCCGCGCCGGGAACGCCGATACCAACGATCCAAACGTCAACGCGGGTGAACGCCGGTGGTGCAGCGTACACCGACTCGCAAGGGTTCACCTGGATGGCGGACGCAGACTTCACCGGCGGATCTACATACACCGTTACCAATCCGATCGCCAATACAACAATACCGGCGGTATACCAGACCTGCCGCTGGGGCGCTTTTGCATATACGCTTCCCGAGCCGAACGGCAGCTACAGCGTGACCCTGAAATTCGCGGAAACGTCACGACCCTCTGCCGGCGCACGGCAATTCAACGTCAGTATCAATGGCACACAAGTTCTGACGAACTTCGACGTCTTTGCGCAAGCCGGGGGCGCGTTCATTGCCGTTGACCGCACGTTTCCGGTACACGTGACCGACGGCCAGATTATCGTTGGATTCTCATACGGAGCCGCCGAAGCTCCGATGGTGAGTGCGATCGACGTTGAACCCGCCGCGCCTGGAACGCCCAGACCAACTACACAAACGTCCACGCGGGTGAACGCCGGCGGCGCCGCGTACACGGACTCGCAAGGGTTCACCTGGATGGCGGACGCAGACTTTACGGGCGGATCCGCGTACGCTGTAACGAATACGATCGTAAATACCACAACACCCGCCCTGTACCAGACGTGCCGATGGGGCGCCTTCAGCTACACCCTCGCGGTGCCAAACGGCAGCTATAACGTGGTTCTGAAATTCGCGGAGATTTCCCGGTTCTCAACCGGCAGCCGGCGGTTTAATGTTGCGATCAACGGTACTGCCGTTCTGAATGACTTTGACATCTTTGCCCAAGCCGGCGGAGCATTCATCGCGCTCGATAAAACTTTCCCCGTAACGGTGACGGGCGGACAAATCACAATCACGTTCTCATATGGCGCGGCTGACGCACCGATGGTCAATGCCATCAGCATTCAGCCTGCGTCGTAACCAGGCGAACTGCCGCTTGCTATCATTCGTGGCATATGGCGGCGATTCGGAAGTGCGTGGTTGCTGGACTCGCGTTAGCCGTGCTGCTGGACGCGCAGGTCGTTCGTATTCCGCCGTCGGAAACTGGTCGGAATAGCCCCGGGGTGTTCACCATAAATTGGGAGCCTCAGGGCAGGGAAGTGGTCGGCCTGCAATGGGATTTCGTCATTCCGTATGCCTTGGTCGTGCAATCCGCCGACATTGTACCCGCGAAAGGCGCAGCGTCAGCCGGGAAAACGATCACCTGCGCAGTGGCCGCCAAACAGGAGAGTTCCGCTAGATATCGATGCGTGCTGGTTGGGAACGCTCAACGGCTGCCAAACGGTCCCATCGTGCTGGTGACGTACCATGCCGGCGCGGACGTGCATGGTGCTCCCATTCGAGTATCGATGGAAAACGTCCTGGGAGTGGCTGCGGACCTGCAGCGAGTGACGATCCCTCCTATTGCGGCAGTGATCCGAATTCGCTAAAGAACGCGGCGATTTACGAATCGGCGGCAGCAGAAAGCGAGAACGCCGGCGCCGATGAGCAGCATCGAACCCGGTTCGGGCGCGGGCGTTATGTTGTCCTGCATAGTGAGCGCAAAATCGGACGAGGGGCTGCCGGAGCGAGCGAGGAGAACGCTCCATTCATAAGCGACCACCACATCGCCCGTCGCGGAGGACTGGTCATTCAGGTTGAACGTCGAGCTGGTAGTCGGGTTGTTCAGTTGAGCGAGCAGGGTAGTCGCGTCGGCGGTTTCCGAATGCGTCAGATTGACTGAAGTTACCGAGACCTGGCTCGACGCGGCGCTGCCGGTTTGACTCGCCGTGTTCCCATTGATAGTAGCCGAATCCCCACCTGGCGATAAGTGAAAATGGACCAACTGAAAAACAGTCAGCGCGACCTGCTGGCTCGTCAGGTTTGTGAACGTCCACTGCGAGTCCAGCGCTGCCGGACAGCAATCGGCTGCGTTGAGAACGAGTTCCGAGCTAAAGGAGGAATTCTGATAAAGGATATCGCCGATACCGAAATCCGGCAGCGAGCTCGAAGTGTCGGGCGCGCTGATGGTATTGAGCGTTTGAAGAGCCGACTGGTTACTAAAAGTGCTCCCCGTGCGAAACCAAAACCACTGTTGCAGTAGAAGGTTCGCAGACCCGTTTATTGTCAAACTGGTGATTCCCGCCGAACTCGCCGGGTCGACGGTCACGCTGGTCCCACCATCAGTCAACGTGAGGATGGTATCCGCATGAGCAAAACCGATACACAAGATCGGCAGAATTACATTAGATAACTTCAGCAAGCGCCGAACTTTTGCCATAATCAATCGCGGATTCAACAATACCTCTTGCGCGCGGAACATGCAACGAATGTAATCAAAGTTCCGAGCAAGAGAACAGAAGTTGGTTCTGGTACTGCTGGTGGCGGGTCGGACACGTTCATATCTTTAGTGATCGTGAATGTGTTGCCTGGAGTTATCATTTGCTGCCACTGAAAACCCCACGTGGCGTCGCCGGTGGCATAATTCGAATCGTTCAAGGTAGTTGCTGAACCATCATTCAAGCTATTCAGAATAGCCGGGTAAACGTCGGCTTGATGATGAACGAGGCCGGTTGAGTTTACGACGGTCTCATCGAGATAAACCCCCCCACCGCTTTGCTGTACGGTAGAGGGATTCAGGAACTGGACGGTGTCGTCTCCCTTTGAGAATTCGATATTTGCGTATTGAAAAAAGTTGATGCCAAGAGCTGTGGAGCTCGTGTTTTTAATGGAAATAATCTCCGAGAGATCCGAGGCCTTGCTGCCATCGGCACCACCGAGCAGACTGAAGCGAATCGTTACGGAATACCCACTCCCTTTATAGAGCAGCGCGCCGGATCCGCCCGCAGCACTCTCCTTCAATAATTGGAGGTGCGCGGAATCTACAGGGAGTTCGCTCGCCGAATCCCCCGTCCGAATCCAGAACCATTGCTGGTACATGATGTCTTTCCCATCTACAGTCCAGTTATAGATGCCGGCTTGGGAATTCGGGTTTAGTTGAACAGACGAGTTCCTGCTCGACAGATTCATCACCGGGAAATTGTCCGCACGCACCGGGGTGATAAAGAGAGGAAACGCCAATAGAAATAAGAGCGCCAAATGGCGCATACGCGGCATGCGAATAATCACCTCATTATCCCTCCCGTAATCGTTACAAACGCGCTAACTTAAGTCAACGCTCCGCCACTGTCATTCGTACTGGTACTTTGCAACTCTTGTACTGGCATTCGTGCATCACCATCTTTCTCGTCTATTTAGTAACTTGGCGGATGGCGTGCATTAAATGAATAGCCAGAAATGAGACTCAATTTCTTACGGACTCTTGCCGTGGCCGCTCTGTTATTAGCAGCTCCCGGTTGCAATCGTTCGCCTCAAGCTCAGGAAGGGAATTATCTTCGCCGCGGGAGCGCGCTGCTGCAGAAAAAGGATTATGCTCGAGCGCTTCTCGAATTTAAGAACGCATCGGCAATCGCCCCCCGCGACGCCGAGCCGTTCTATCAATCCGCACTGGCATATCTGCAGATGGGCAACCTTCCCTATGCCATCGCCGCGCTGAAGCAGGCGACCGTATTGAATCCGAAGCACGAAGGCGCCCAGGTCAAGCTCGCTGCCCTGATGGCAACCACGCGGAGCGCGAAATTGGTGGAGGATGCTGCCGAGCGGCTCCGCATGGTGCTGTCTGCGTCTCCCGACGATTTCGATGCCAGCGATGTGCTAGCGATCGCCGAATGGAAACTCGGAAAAACCAGTGAGGCTGTCGACCGGCTTGAGGCGACGCTTCGCAGGCTGCCGGACCGGCTGCAAAGCTCTGTGGAACTGGCGCGTATTGAAATCGCAAAGAACAATTTTGCGGCGGCAGAACGCGCACTCAAGCAAGCTGTTACCGCCGCGCCACAATCGTCTATGGCGGAGTTCGCCCTTGCGCAACTCTATGTTCTGGAGGGTTCCGGCGTGGGGGCCGAAGCGGAGTTGCGAAAGGCTTTGGCGCTCGATTCCAGAAATGGCACTGCTCTGGCCTCGCTCGCCGGGTTGCAAATGGCGGCCGGGCGTCTGGACGAAGCCGAGCAAAGCTACAGGAAGTTGTCCGGCTTCTCCGCGGAATACAATTCCGTGCATGCTGCCTTCCTCTTCACGACAGGCCAAAAAGAGGCTGCGCTCGCGAAGTTCGAAAAGTTGGCCCGGGAAGCGCCAGGTGATGCCGATGCCCGTACCCGGCTGATCGCAGCCGACTTGGCTGTCGGCCGCGATGATGTGGCCATGCGCGTCGTAGCGGCTTCACTCAAACGAAATCCGGACGACTGCGAAGCCCTCCTGCAGCAATCTGCGCTGCTGCTGCGGCGCGGGCAGATGGAAAAGGCTACTGAAGATCTCAAGCGAGTGCTTCACTTCAAGTCCGACTCCGGCGAGGCGCACTTTCTCCTGGCTCGCGTGTATGGGGCCGCTGGTCAGATGCTCAATGCGCGCCAGGAACTCAATGAGGCGCTTCGGCTCGACCCTACTTTACTGGTCGCGCGCATCGCTTTGGCGCGCAACCTGATGGACTCCAAGGCTTCCAAGGCGGCGCTTGAATTGCTGAACTCCGCTCCCGAGCCTCAAAAAAATAGCGTTTCGGTCGCCACGGAACGGAATTGGATACTTCTCGCCTCCGGGGATACACAGACTCTCCGGGCGGAACTAAGCCGGGAGTTGCAGGCGCGCCGCACGGTGGAATTCGTTCTGCAGGACGGTTGGCTGCGCCTTGCCGAGGGTGATTCTGCAGGCGCCCGGGCCGACGCCGAGGAGGTGCTGCGGCAACACCCGGACCACGTTCCCGCGTTACGGATTCTGGCAGAGAGCTATGCCGCGCAGAAAGAGAATGCCAAAGCCGAGGAGGTATTAAAGGCGGCGGCGGCTGCGAATCCCCAGTCGGCCCAAATCCAGAATCTTCTCGGTGACTGGTTTCAGCGGACGAAAAACGCCGCGGGGGCGCGCAAGGCGTTTGAAGCGGCGGTCGCGGCCGATCCAAAGTCGATTGAGGCGGCACTCGCTTTGGCTGTTCTCGATATCGGCGAGAACCATACTGAAGCGGCGCGCCGGCGCTTGCACGACCTGTTGATCATTGCGCCAGCCAATGTAGACGCCCTGCTTATGTCTGGAGGGGTCGCCATGCGGGCAGGCGGCCGGCAGGAAGCTGAAAAGAGTTATCGCGCCGTTCTGCGTATTGACGAGTCGAACGTCATGGCGTTGAACAATCTCGCCTATCTGCTCGTCGACTCCAACCCGGATGAAGCTCTGAAACTGGCGACACAGGCGGCCACAATTGCGCCCGATAATGCGACGGTGCAAGACACGCTCGGCTGGGTTTTTTACCGCAAGGGGATGTTCCGATCCGCTGTCCAATATCTGGAGATGGCGGTTAAAAAGGAGCCGACGCCGCGACGCCAATTTCACTTGGGGCTGACCTATCTCAAGTGCGGTGACCGCGATCGGGGTGAGAGAACTATGGAGTTGGCATTGCGCCAGGATCCCAATCTACTGAAAGCGGAAGACACCTGGCGCTAGCGGCGCCCTGGTACTTTCACGGCGGCGATTCATAACCAAGTTGATAATGGAACGTGTTCCGTACCCGCGGGCAGAATAAAGCCACGAGGGTTTGCTATGTACGTCTTGATAACGCTCCCGGCCGGTCTGGTTCTAGAGGCGGTTGTACTGTCGAAAGGGAAACGCAGGATGCGTATCGCCGTTCCGGAGTTTTCGGATTCCCTGGAACTGCGGCAAATCGATAGTCGATGGACGCTGGACGGCGCGCCGGTAGATTTTGAATTCATCGCAGACATGTATGCAACGGCATACGCGCCTTCGAAGCGTTCTGCCGCCGGGCGCGCCGGCGCCTAGCAGTATTCGACTATTAACCAAATTCACTATGGTCGTACCAGAAGGCCTACTGGTACGTTTTACTGGTACACCGAACGGAGACGCGCATGAACAACCTCAAGTTGATGGTGAAGTTTCAGCTGGCTGGTAGCGGCGATGTCCAGATCAAGTGCGCATCGCGCATGAAGATCGACGGCGGCGGCGCGGTTCTCCTTTTCGATGCGAACGACCGGGTCGAGCGCCTCGATATGGGCGTGATGGAATCCTTCAGCGTGCAATCGTTGCAGACGCATCAGACGTCGTTTGCGGCGTAGGCCTTCGAAGCATCGCCCCTGTTCCCGCGAACGCCAGCAGCAACAGGCAGTCGGTGACCTCAAACGATCGCCCTGGCAGGTGCAGGTGAGCTACGGTCAGGGCCGCCACGAGCGCGCTTCCCGCGACAACCGCTTTCCAGTAGCCAATACCCGCCCGATTGAGAAGCCAAACCAAAGCGCCATAGGCAAAGCCTTTCCCGAGAAACGACGGCACGGCCACGTGCGGGGCAGCTTCCAGCAGACCGTAAAAAGGAATCCAGGTAAAAGGCTGCCTTTCGGGGGAAAAATGAAACGGAGCAAGCCCCTCAAGCGCAACATCGATGCTGAAAAGCGCCGCAATCCAGGTCATTGCCCGCGGGTTGCTCCATAGATACAGGACCCACGCTCCGGCTGCAATAGCGCCTCCCGCAACTTCGGAAGCGGACAGCGCAACGGCAAGCAGCAGTATGCGCACGCAGGTGATTGCTAAAAAGCAGGCCAGAGGCGCAAAGCGGCGCCATGCCGGAGGGCAGAACTCGGCCAAGAGTGCTGCAACTGCGAGCCAGCTTGCAGTATGCCGGCACACCGCAAGCCAGTCAAAGTCGGGTTTGAGCAGCGGCCGAATTGCCGACCAATATTTGTGAAGGTCGATGACCGGTACATACGGGAAAAGGCGGTATGCCACCCAACATGTGAGTGGAATGGCAGCCGATTTATCGATTTGCCGGCGCCGGGGCCATGCGATGTGCCGCCGCCAGTACCGCTCGGCAATGACGGCGAGCGCAGCTCCGAGGACGCTGCCGGCGAAATTCGACCGGACGTCGGCCATTGTCGCCCAACGGCCTTCATCGAAAAGCTGCAGCAGTTCCATGCTTCCGGACAGGAGCAACCCGAGAACGCAAGCAAATAAGAAGCGCCGAACACGCGAGCCGGGCAGCGACAACACCGCGAGAAAAGCGAATGGCACATAAAGGCAGACATTCGCGAGAATATCTCCTAACCCGGTTCCTTCGCGCCAGGTAGACAGCAGTGCTGTTACAGGGCCGCCGGGATACTGAACCCAGACGAGTTGGAAGGGATACAACGAACCATAAATAATGACCGCCGCCGTACCCGCGAAAAGAATGCGATAACGGGTCCGGCCACTCATTGAGGAGAGCCTGGCGGCTCCGGCTGAAGGAGAGGATTGCGGACCCGAACTCCGGGAATGCGGCCGAAATCGCGGTCTGCCGTCCAAAGTTCGGAAATGCCATGCTCGCGACAAATTGCAGCGATGCGGGCGTCGTGCACGCCGCCGCCGGAAATTTTGCCGCCGGAAAGAATGCCTTCGAGCACTTTCAGATGGCCGCGCAGCTCGCCGATCAGCCGGAGGGACGGCGACTCGCTCCAGAAATGGAGTTGTTGTAAAGCTGCATCCAGAGGCGTTGCTGGCTTGTAAATGCGCGCGTGGGTAACGATGGCCAGGAACTCGTGGATGCACGGCCACGGTATGGCCCATGGCGTAGCGGCTTCAGCAAGGCCGGCGATGGTTTTTTGCGCCCTGTGGTGCCACTCCGAATCGCGGCGGTGTGCGTAGACCAGAATATTGGTATCGACGGCGATCATTCGCCGCGGCCCGCATAAATGACTTCCCGGATTTCAGCCCAATCCGGCATTTGGGCTGGGGTTGCAGGGCCGAATGAACCGTCGCGCAGCCGGAACGGCGGTTCGTCCGGGCCCGCAGCAATCATTTTTCGAATTCCGTCTTCCACGATCTCGCGGAAAGACAGGCGATGAGATGCTGCCCAAGCTTTAGCTTCTTCAAACAACGAATCCGAAATTTCGACGGTTGTCTTCACTGGCCCATACTACCATATTATTGAATATGGCGATATGGGTCTAAATCCAGCCATGAATTCGGTACCAGCCTAGACCTAAAACTTCGTGGAGTGTCCGTTCGTTACCCTCTATCGCCCTCCAACTTGGCAAGAAGTCTTCGAGGGATTCGATTTCAGTAAAGTCCGATGGCGCTGGCGCGACGTCAAAGCCGAGTTTGCGAAAGCACGCGGCAGCACGGGGCATGCTCTGGGCGTCGGTGACGAGCGCTATGTGCGCAATTCCGTGGGCTCGCAGGATGGCGGCGCCGTAAAGCGCATTTTCGCGCGTGTTGCGCGAGCGGCTTTCGAGCCAGAGCAGACCTTCGGGTACACCGGCATTCTTCAGAAACTCGTACATCGGCGAAGGATACGTGTAGGGCCGGTGCGAGCCTTCGCAAGCCAGGATCGGAACGTTCGGCAAGCGGGAGTGAAGCCACGCGGCCATGCTGACGTTCTGAAAGGTATCGCGATCGGCGAGAGCGAACGGACGTTGGTATGTAGGAGGAGAACTGGTGCCACCCAGTACCACGATGGCCTCCGGGTGCGAGTTGGCGGGGAAGGGCCGCAGGGGATACCAGATTTCGAGAGGACGGGAAACCAGCCATTCGGCAGGAGGCCAGGAAAGCAGGAACAACGCGAGCAAGCCGGCAGAGAGGAGGCGTGGGCGGGGCCGGTCACGAATCCTGAGATATCCAGCCGCGGAGACACTGAGGCATACCAACAGCAGCAACTGAAGATAGCTCATCGGCAGGCGGAGCTAAGTGATGGATCCGGTGTGGCTAAGAGCATTATCTCCCAATAATTGGCGGATGCAATCCAGCCATTCGCCGTGGGCGGAGTCGTCCAGGACTGCGGGCTTTGCGAGACAGACATCCATGCCGGGGCAATGGCGGCTGCCATCGTCGACATGTTCGACGACACCGATGGCCCGCATGCTTGAATGCGAACGATGAAGGCCTGCGATGAAGTCCGCCGCTGCGGGCAGTTCGGGATTGATGACCAGGAGTTTTGGCTGCAAATCCAATTGCAGCATCAGGAGAGCGGCATCCGACGCACTTTTCGCGGGGTAAGCGGAATACCCGGCCGCGTCGAGCAGATGGCCGAGCCAAAAGACGAAACCCAAATCGCCGTCAACTATGAGCACGGTTTTCAGACAAACGCTTCCTTCGATGCCGAAATCACTCTTATGAAAAGCTGTGTGCAATTTGCAGTCCAGCATGTATACCGCTTTGTTTTAAGCATCTTATATCAACGAGCATCCCCAAGAGATGAAAAAAATACAGAACTCAGGAAAGAAATGTGTCACTAAAATACTAGTACCGGTCCGACGGAGAAAAGCTGGAAAAGTCCGCGGCGAGGCACCATAATCGGAGCGGATGGCCATCCCGTCATCAGCGCAGATGGAACGGCGCATTTGCCCACGCTACCGCTTCACCGGTGACAGGCTCTGTTCAATAGTGGTGAACGGCGTCAGTAATTCTCAAGGTCGCGTTCACGATGTCTCTCGCGACGGCCTCATGCTGGAATGCGACATCGCCCTCCAGCCGGGTGCGCGGGTCGAAGTGGCGATTGACTGGTGGGGAACCGGCAGTTTGGAGCTGAATGCAAGCGGCCAGGCAGTCCGCACAGAAGGCCGCTTCGCCGCCGTCAAGATTCTTGAAAGCAAGTTTCAGGTGAAGGCTAAAGCCGAATAACCTTCTCTGACACGACTCCGCGAAAGGCATTCCGGGTGTCGACAATGAGACGTGCCTCGCCGAGCAACTCGCGATAATCGACTGCGCGATGGTCGGTAATGATGACCGTGCAGTCCGCCTGCCGGGCCCCCTCGAGCGCATCGGTAGCGAGCAGGAGTTCCCCTTCAATGCGAATCGATGGCACGTATGGATCGCTGTAGGTCACCGTGGCGCCGCGGCGCTGTAAGAGGTGAATGATATCGAGAGCGGGCGATTCGCGAACATCATCGATATCGCGCTTGTAGGCCACGCCGGCGACGTGAATGAGAGAACCTTTTACTGCCTTGCCTGCGTCATTTAACGCGTTCTGCACCTTCTCGACGACAAAGTGAGGCATCTGGCCGTTGATATAACCGGCGAGATCGATGAAGCGGGCTTCGATGCCTGCCTGGCGGCTTTTCCAGGAGAGGTAGAACGGATCGATGGGAATGCAATGGCCGCCCAGGCCGGGCCCCGGATAGAACGGCATAAAGCCGAACGGCTTTGTCGCGGCTGCATCGATAACTTCCCAGATATTGATGCCCATGCGGTCACACATCACGGCGAGCTCGTTCACCAAGCCGATGTTGATCATCCGGAAGGTGTTCTCGAGCAACTTCACCATTTCGGCAACCTGCGTCGAGCTCACGGGGACGACATGATCGAGCGCTTGGGAATAAAATTGCGCACCCATCTGAGTGCAGGCCGCCGTCGTGCCGCCGACAACCTTAGGAATGTTGCGGGTCTGAAACTGCGGGTTGCCCGGATCGACGCGTTCCGGTGAGAAGCACAGGAAGAAATCACTCCCGACTTGAAGTCCGCTGCTGCTCAACATAGGCAGCACCACTTCTTCAGTTGTGCCCGGATAGGTGGTCGACTCGAGAATGGCGAGCATCCCCGGGTGGAAGTATTTGGCGATTTCCTGGCACGCGGATACGATGTAGCTCATATCCGGGTCCTTAGTCTTTCTGAGCGGCGTCGGGACACAGATATTGATCGTGTCCAACTCCGAAATCACACTGAAATCGGTGGTGGCGTACAGCTTGCGCTCGGCCACCAGGTTGTTCACTTCGGCCGAGGAAACATCCTGAATATAGGAATCGCCTGCATTGAGCCGGGCGACCTTAGATTCGACCAAGTCGATTCCTGTAACGGTGAAACCGGCCTTGGCGAACTCAACAGCCAGAGGGAGGCCGACATAACCAAGTCCGACGATTCCCACTTTTGCGGTACGGGCGGCAATCTTAGCTGAAAGTGTATCCGCGCAGGTCGACGCCTGCGCAACAGCGCCTGAAGTCATAGAGTTCCTTTACGATTTGGAAGGGAACCAGAGCAATTTATTCGCCAGCCGCGAAGGTGCGTGGAGCCAAATCGGCCGCGGGTGAAAAGGGAATTTCCTTGTCTTCCACACCGAGTTTCTTCATTTTGTAGAGCAGCGCCTTGTAATCGATCTTTAATAAGGCGGCTGCCTGCTTCCGATTCCAGCGTGTGGAGTTGAGCGCTGCGAGAATCGCATCCGTTTCGGCCTGCTGCTTAGCCTTTGTGACCTGCTCGAGAATGGGGGCGCTGGAACCTGCCGCGGCGGCCGCCGGTGGTTGCACTGCCGGGGCATGCGGCGCGACGGCGACGGAAACGCTCGCAGCCGGTTTGCGTGAGATTTTGGCCAGCAGTTCGCGGCGAAGTAACTCGGCGTCCTTCAAGATCAGAAATTTTCGGACGAAGTTCTCCAGTTCGCGAACGTTTCCCGGCCAAGCATACGCCAGCATTGCTTCTTTAAGAAGAGGTGGGATGCCCGGCGTCTCGCCTCCTGCCGTGATGTGCTTGTTCATGAGGAACTCGGCGAGGGAGATGATATCTTCGGGCCGCTCGCGCAGGGCCGGCAACACAACGTTAATGACGTTCAGGCGGTAATACAGATCCTCGCGGAAATTCCCTTCGGCGATGGCCTTTTCCAGGTCGCGGTGGGTTGCCGCCATGACGCGCACATCGACTTTGATGGTCTCTTTACCGCCGATGCGCTGAAACTCATGGTCCTGGAGTACTTGAAGTAGCTTGGCTTGAAGCCGCACATCCATGTCGCCGATTTCGTCCAGGAGAATGGTTCCGCCGTCGGCGAGCTCAAACATGCCGGCTTTTTTCTGAAATGCGCCGGTGAAGGCCCCGCGCTCGTATCCGAAAAGTTCGCTTTCAATAAGTTCGGAAGGCAGGGCGGCGCAATTCAATTTTAAAAATCCCTTGCTGGAACGAGGAGACTGAAGGTGCAGTTCGCGCGCGATCACTTCTTTGCCGCTCCCGGTTTCGCCTTGAATCAGGACCGGGGCTTCCGACCAGCCGATTTGCGCGACAAGAGAATGAATCTCCTTCATTCTCGGATTTCGCCCGAGAAACGCGCGCGTGGCGGGCGCAGGATTGCGGAGAGGAGCGGCCGAGCCCTGGCTTGCCAGGGCTCGGGCGATGGCCTTCTCCAGGTCTTGGTGCGAGACGGGCTTGCACAGGAAGTCGGTGCCGCCATTCTTCATGGCAGTCACGACATTGAAGGTTGAGTGCGCACCGGAGACGATGATCACAGGAATATTGGGATTGATTCGGCGGATCTGGCGGAGAGTGTCGATGCCGTCCCGGTTCGGCATCATAAGATCCAGCAAGATGGCCGCGTAGTTCGTTCGCGACGACTGCAAACACAGCAGGACCTCATCGCCGTCCTGCGCCAATTCCACGGAGTAGCCAAGGCACCGCAGCGCCATTTCCAGATAACCGCGTACTTCTAACTCGTCCTCACCGACCAGGATCGTTCGCCCGTCTTTCACATTTGGCATAAAGTTCTCCCCATGAGGCGTCTAAGCTGTTTTCTCGTGACGTTGATTCAGTGATGATTCGCCGCGCTGGAGGGGAAGCACAAACGAAAACATTGGGCCCGCTTCCGTGTTTTCCGCCCAGACACGCCCTTCGTGCTGCGTGACGAGCATTTTTGTTATTGCCAGCCCAAGTCCTCCGCCCGATCGGTCCCGACCGCCGGCGTAGGACGTGTATTCTTCAAAAATCTGTTCCAGATATTCAGGAGGAATACGAGCGCCAGAATCCTGAATATCGACCCGATAGGTATTCGGCTGCCTGCTGGTGACCTGCCGGCGATCAGCGCCGATGGGAATCGAAGAACGGCTGACGCGCCGTTCCCAAAAATGCGGATAGCCGCGGACTTCGATGCTGCCGCCTTTTGGAGTGAACTTGCACGCGTTGTCGAGAATGTTGATGAGCACCTGCTCAATGTGACCGGCCTCGAACAATAACGGAGTATCACAGGGAGTGAAGTCTGCGCGAATCGTCAGGCTTTTATCATCGGCAAATGGCGTAATGTCATGCAGCGCTTGCTCGAAGCATTCGCGAATGTCGCCAGGCGCCAGCTCCGGCTGCGTTTTCACGTGCCGCCCGATGCTCAACTGGAACATGGCATTCGCCATACGGGTGAGGCGCTTGGCGCTGTGGTGCATGCGCTGTAGGATTTCCTTTTGGTTTGCGCTCAATGGCCCAAGAGGCTCGGCAAGCAGGAGGCCGCAGTATCCGGTCAGGGCGGTAAGGGGCGCCCGGAAATCGTGGACGGCTCGAGCCAGGAACGTCGTTCTATCCTGGTCGTACTCCTGGAGCCGCAGGTTCGTCTGAATGAGGCACTGAAGAATCTCGTCGCGGTCCGCGCGCAGGGATTCGGCTGTGTATCCGCTGTCGTAAGTGGCCAGGGTCTCCGTAAGAAAAGCTTCCAGGGTGGCTCGGGTTACCGGCTTGAGTAAGACCTTGGCTTCAGGAGCCGGGAGTTGTAGCCGGAAGCCCGGTAAGTCAGCCCGACTTACGAGGAAAAGATGGCGTAACGGGCTTGTTACCACCGCGCGCGGCAGGGTACGGTTTGGCTGAAAATCCCAGAGACAGAGAGCATCCTCGGTATTTTCGGTAGGGCCCGCCGCGGCGATCTCCCACGTATCTTCCGAAATTCTCCCTAGGATGTCCCGGCAGAGCCCCAGGAGCTCGCAGTCTTCCGAAATCAGCTTCAGACGAACGTTCGACCGGGAAGCTACGACTACAGACAATGAACTCATCGCAACCCCAACGTCGCGGCACTTTGTACGACGACGACAGATATTCTCAAAATTTTTTTACTTAGTCCCAAAAGCATAGCGCGAATACTGACGAAAGCAATCGGGAAACGCCCCAAAAACCAGCATTTTGTACTACAAGACCGTACTAGGACCAAAGGTCTGATGCTTCGGCGAATGCTGACGGGATAAACCTCTTGACCTTTCAACAAGCTTGTCAGTGGGCGTTCCCCCCTTGGCAGCGAAAGTGCATTTGGGCGAGTACTCAAATGTCCGCCAATCCTTTGGAACTGGTTATGGCCTATGCGGGCAGCTCCAGTGCATTGCCCGCCGCATATGCATCCGAGCGCCGGAAGAGGACTCGTGTACGGGTGCATTGGCCAGTTTTATTGTTTCGGGCTGCCGTACCGGAAGCCGTGGACAGCGTGACTACGGACCTGAGCAGCAGTGGATTCCATTGCTCAACAGGAGTGCCCTTCGAGCCAGGTGAATCGTTACGCTGCACCATAAAAATCCCGTCACATGATCCAAATGGAAAACATTTGGAACGAAATCTCGAATGTTGTGTCCGGGTGGTTCGGGTAGAGCGCAGGGCGTCTGGTGCGGAATATGGAGTGGCGTGTCACATCGACGAGTACCGCATCGCCGATCTGCTGTTTTGAAACGCTTGCGAGTTCCAAGCAGTTTTGTCCACATGAGCTCTCACCCGCTCCGGTACATCGAACCGGGCGGTTCCTTGCGATCTGTCTAAATGCGGAGGAGTCGACCAAGAGGGAAAGCGGCGGCTCGTGTTGCCGCCGCCCCGGTTCACTGGCCGATCGTCGCGTTAGCCGAGCCGTTGCGGTTTGTTAGCGTGACGGAGGTGGGAATCACCGCATTGACATCGCCCTGAATCGTGAACGGCTGCGTGAAGACGAAAATGCTTCCAAACTGACTGTTGGCCGGGTCTACGAACCAATTTCCGAAGAGAGCAGTCGTGTCAATCGTGATGGTGGAAGCCGCCGATTGCAGCGCCTGTCCCGCGGCAGCGTTAAACGCAAACACCGCCTGCGTTACTTCGCGAGCGGTGGCATACCCGGTCACGATTACATTCAACGTACTCCCGCTGCGCGTCACCTGAGTGCTCTTGATGAACGGGGCCGCACGGCCAATTTGAGTGCTGATGGCCGGTGCTGTAGCGGGCGTAATGTCGATGCCGCCTGCTTGCAGGCGCAGCGACACGGAGATAGTGCCGGAAACGGTGCCCGTTTGAAGGGCGAGTTGAGTATCGGGAGTAGTCGCGCCTGCGGGAATGGTGAAGTTGGCGGTCGTGCCGCCGGAGGCAAACTGGACCGTTCGGTCTACCGGGCCGTTATCCGCCGCGAAGGTGAGAATAGCTTGTCCGGTAATCGGCGCCGGGTAGGTTCCGGAAAGAGCGATTTGAAGATTGTACTGCTGGGCCGGCGACACACTTGCGGGCAGACCCGAGAACGTGATCGAGGGTGCCGCAGGCAGTTTGACGTTCATCGTAAAGCGGTCGGAGATGTTCGCCAGGGCAGCATCGCTGACGGTAATGGCGACTCCAAACGCCCCGGCCGCCGTAGGTGTCCCGCTGATGACGCCCGAGGATGGATCGATGCTTAAACCGGAAGGTAAACCGTTTGCCGACCAGCGGTATGGGGCTTGTCCTCCACTGGCGGCGATTTGCTGCTGATACGCGGCATTGAGAGTGCCGTCGGGCAACTGCCGTGCAGTGACCAGCGTCAGTGCCGCGGGCGTAACAGTCAGGGAGAGCGTTTTGCTTGCGGTCTGGCCAGTCGCGTCCGCCACGCGAACGGTGAATGACAGTGTTCCGGCCGTGGTGGGAGTGCCGCTGAGAACCAGGGAGTTCGGATCGAGGGTCCATCCGGCTGGGCTGGCCGTCAACGACCAGGTGTAGGGCGGAGTTCCGCCGGTCGCCTGAACAGGCAATTTCTGACTGTAGGCAACGCCGGCCGCGGCCGGGGGTAGGGAAGCGCCTGTCGTAATACTCAGCAAGGGTGCGGTAACGGTGAGCGAAAACGATGCGGAGGCCGAGGAGCCCGTTGCATCGCTGACGCGGACGGTGAAGTTGAACGTGCCGGGGGCTTGCGGTGTCCCGGAAAGCACACCGCTAACGGGGTCGAGCGTAAGACCCCCGGTGTCGCCGGCTGAAATCGACCATGAATAGGGCGCTTGGCCGCCGGAAGCGGTGAACGGCTGAGCGTAGGCTGCTCCGACAGTTCCAGCGAACAGCGGTGGCACGGTCGTAATTGAAACAGGAGCCGGGTTGATCGTAAGAGAGATCTGTCCGGATGCCGTAGCAGCTGCCGCATCGGTGACCTGCACGGGGATCTGGAACGAACCGGCGGTCTTCGGAATCCCAGAGAGGGTGCCGTCCAAAGTGAGCGTCAGACCGGCCGGAAGGGCACCGTAGGCCCAGCGGTATGGCGCTGTGCCGCCTGTTGCGGTGAGTTGCTGACTGTAGCTTTGCCCGACCGCGCCCGGCGGCAGCGTGGAAGTGCCGATCGCGAGCGGCGCGCGATTGGTGCTCACCACAAAAACGAACTGCCTGGATGCGGAAGCCTGCGCGTTATCGAAAACCGTGACCGAGACAGTAAGGGTGCCCGCCGCTGTGGGCGTGCCGCTGAGGACGCCGGTTGGCGAGAGACTCATGCCGAGAGGAACCTGACCGGACCAACGGTATGGCGGAGTGCCCCCGGTAGCCGTCAGCGTGGCGGAATACGGCTGGTTGATGAAGGCCTGCGGCAAGGCTGTGGTTGTAATCGCGAGCGATTGAGCAAAAGCCGGGATGCCGGCGAGGCAAAGAAACGCCAGGCGCAGCAGGGGCGGGCATTGGCGAAGAGGCGTTTGCACGGCTAGTGGCCTCCCGTAATCGTGCCCGTGCCGGGAGTGATGCCAATCGGGTTGGGGCCGGTGACGACCGGCGGCGGTGCCGCCGGGTTGGAGGTCTTATGCGTGGCTAAATAGCCGCCACCGGCTGCCGCGGCGCCCCCGAGAATGATCAGAACCGCAATCACCCCGCCGTGTCCACCGCCCGAACGGGCACTGGGCTTGGCCCCTGGCGCTAGTTCCGAGATTTCGGTAATGGTGGTTCGATTCGTCAGCCCGCGATAGGAAACGTTAACCTGGATAGGCACTTTTCCGGGCAAACCATTTAAGCGGATGCCGCGGGCTGCCGCCGTGCCCTGCGCGTTGGTAACAGTGGCGAGCGTCTTGGACCCGTTTCCGAAGACGCCTGTCGCCCCTTCCGTAGGCAGAATAAATACGACAGCCACGCCTTCGACGGGCTGCTGATTTTCATCGGTCACACGAACCGCCGGGTCTTGGGTCAACCGCTGGCCTGCTCTGCTGACGGCATTGTCCCCCTGCACGACGGCAATACTCAACTGTTTGGGCAGCGTTTGAGCGTGTATGACTAAGAAGCAGATGGGCGTGATCAGCGGCCGTAAACATCTGGCGAGTTTATGCATCGGAATTCGTAAAAGGGGCAAATACAGCAATTTGTCCGCCGCAATAGTGCGACAAGGCGCCGAAAGAGTGATTAGCGCGTGGGCCGGCGGGCGCGAACCATGCCCGAAGGAGAGCAGTTTACCAAACATTGAGAAGCATTCCTATTCTTTTTCCGTTGCGGTTCGGCTGCGTGGGCTACCCGGGTCTGTCATCGGAATTCAATCTCAAATCCGTTACTTGGCCTTTAAAGTGCACAGTTGGGGATATTCGTTAATGCCGGTCACAAACACGGGCGACGGCGCTTAAGCGACCGGGCTTGCTCGGGCGAGCCTCCATGCTTGGCGCTGGATCGAATCTACGAAAAAGGAACGCTGTGTTGAACGATAAAACTCGCATTTGCGTAGTGGGCTGCGGCCACTGGGGGAAGAATCTAGTCCGCAATTTTCATGAGATCGGCGCTCTGAGCGGATTCTTCGATGGAGACCGGGAGCGTCTCAAAGCCTTTGCCTCTCAATACCCCGGCACACGCGCCTACACGGGTTTCGACGAACTGTTGAGCGATCCCCAGGTTCAGGGTGTCGCCTTGGCGACCCCGGCCGAAGAACATGCGCGCATGGCGATTGCGGCATTGAAAGCCGGCAAAGATGTCTTTGTAGAGAAGCCCATGGCGCTCACTCCAGAGGAAGGAGAAGCCATCCTTCAGACGGCCCAAGCCACCGGGCAGCTCGTGATGGTGGGGCACCTCCTTTTGTATCATCCGGCAATCAGGACGATCGAAGCCCTGCTGGCATCTGGCGAGTTGGGGAGGCTCGAGTACATCTATTCCAACCGGCTCAGCATGGGAAAGATTCGGAGCGAGGAAAACGCCCTGTGGAGCTTTGCGCCGCACGACATCTCGGTGATTCTTCAGCTCACGCGATATCTTCCGGTGCAAGTTTCCGCTACCGGCGGCGCCTACCTGCAGCCGAACATTGCGGACGTGACGGTTTCCGACCTCCTGTTCGACCATGGCACCCGGGCCCACATTTTCGTAAGCTGGCTGCATCCTTATAAAGAGCAGCGGCTTGTAGTTATCGGGAGCAAGAAAATGGTGGTCTTCGAGGAGACCAAGCCGACCGACAAACTGCTCATTTACGACAAGCAGATTGCCCGCAACGGCAACGGCTTCGAGGCGAAGCAGAGCAAGGCAACCGCGCTTTCCTACAGCAGCGAGGAGCCGCTGCGGATCGAGTGCGAACACTTTGTGGAGTGCATCCACACGCGTCAGCAACCGCGCACTCCGGCCGAGGATGGCCTGCGCGTTTTGCAGGTGCTGCAAGCCTGCCAGCGGTCTCTGCAACTGAACGGCGAGCTGGTGCAACTGAACAGCCGCGCCTTACAACGCGTTTCTGCAATGTAACTCTTATGGATAAACCCAATTACTTCGTTCACGAGTCCTCTTATATTGACGACCCTTGCGAAATCGGCGAGGGGACTAAGATTTGGCACTTTAGCCACCTGCTGAAAAACTGCCGGGTCGGCCGCAATTGCAATATCGGGCAGAACGTGTCCATCGCATCCGACGTAGTCGTGGGAAACAACGTCAAGATTCAGAATAATGTCTCCCTCTATACAGGCGTCGTATTAGAGGATGACGTCTTCTGCGGGCCTTCGTGCGTGTTCACTAACGTGACTAATCCGCGGTCGCAGATTCTGCGTCACCATCTTTACGAGAAGACGCTGGTCCGGCGAGGAGCATCCATTGGCGCGAACGCGACGATCGTCTGCGGAACAACCGTGGGCCGGTACGCGTTCATCGCCGCCGGCGCGGTTGTGGCGTCCGATGTTCCCGATTATGCCCTGATGATGGGCGTGCCGGCGCGCCAGCGCGGCTGGATGAGCCGCCACGGCCATAGCCTGGTGGAAAAAGACGCCGATGGCAATTGGGTTTGCCCGGAAAGTAAATGGCGTTACCGGGAACTTACTCCCGGGGTACTGCAGTGCATTGATTTTGCGGAAGACGAAGCCCTGGCCTCAGCCGCGGCAAGATAAAAGGACGAATCGATATTATGATGGCTGCCACCGAAAAACGGATCCCGCTCTTAGATCTGAATCTGCAGCACCTTCCCCTGCGTGAGGAGTTACTGCGCGCTATGGCGCGTGTGGTGGATTCCCAGCACTTCATCATGGGCGAAGAGGTGAAGCGACTGGAAAAGGAGATCGCTGCCTATACAGGCGTGGCGCACGGCATTTCGTGCGCATCGGGATCCGACGCATTGTATCTGGCGCTTCTTGCCGCCGGAGTAGGCCCCGGCGACGAGGTTCTGACAACGCCGTTTTCGTTTTTTGCAACGGCCGGCTCGGTGTCGAGGACGGGGGCAACTCCCGTGTTCGTGGACATTCAGCCAGACACGTTCAACATCGATCCCGAACAACTGGCCGAAGCAGTAAAGAAGCACCCGCGCGTCAAGGCTATTATTCCTGTCCACCTTTTCGGAGCTTGCGCGGACATGGATCCGATTATGAAGATAGCGGCGGAAGCGGGCGCCGTGGTCATCGAAGACGGGGCGCAGTCGATCGGCGCCGGATATAAAGGACGCCAGGCGCAGTCGATCGGCCAAATGGGTTGCATCAGCTTCTTCCCGAGCAAAAACCTGGGCGGATTTGGCGATGGCGGCATGGTGCTGACCAACGACGAGGAAGTGGCGAAAAAGCTCGGGTCTCTGCGGCTGCACGGCACTACCAAGAAGTATTACCATCCGTATCTCGGGACGAACTCCCGCCTGGATACGCTTCAGGCGGCAGTGTTGCTGGTTAAGTTGCCGCACCTCGATCGCTGGAGCGATGCCCGCGCAAACAACGCTAATAAGTATCGCGAGCGCTTACGCGGCGCCGGGCTGCCCATTGTGCTTCCGGTAGAGACCGACTATCAGACGCGCCACGTATATAACCAGTTCGTTATTCGTTGCGAACGGCGCGATGAATTGAAAGCGTACTTACAACAGCATGGCGTGGGGACGGAAGTGTATTATCCTCTTTCCCTGCATCTGCAGCCGTGCTATGCGGACCTTGGCTACAGTAAAGGTTCAATGCCAATGAGCGAAAAGGCGAGCGAGGAAGTTCTTGCGCTGCCTGTGCATGCGGATCTTCCGGAAGGCGACATCGCCTATATCTGCGATCTGCTGTCATCGTTCTACACAACCTAGTGGGCGCCTGCTTATGCCACAAACAGGGATGGGCGAGTAGACCACTTTCGAAAGCTAACTGATGCAGAAGTCATTTCTGAGCTTGGTGTTCCTGGCGGCCGGGTTGTTCGCGGCAGCGGGATTTTGCCAACAGCCGGCACAACCGGTTCCGAACGAGCTGATTCAGTATGTCCGCGATGCCAGGAAGGCGGGCGAAAAGGAAGGCCAGGTTCAACAGAACGCTACCGCAGCGGGGTGGTCGGCCGAGGTAGTGAGCGGAGCGATACAAGCGGTCTTTCATCCGGAATCGGCGGATGGAGCAGCCTCCGGTGCACCGCCGGCGGGCGCCGGCGAAGGTGATTCCGCCGTGAATAAGGCCGTGGTATCGCCAGAGCCAGCTAAATCGGCTCAGCCGGACGCCGCAAAAGCGCCGGAGCCGGGCGGGGCGGATGGCGGCCCGAAACTTCCGCCGGCAGGCACGCCGGCGAAACCCGCCGCCGTTGACCGTGGGGTGCCGAACGATTACGAGATCGGCGCCGGCGATGAGTTGCAGATTTCGGTCTGGAAGGAGCCGGATGCCTCCGTTCCGTCAGTGGTCGTGCGGCCGGACGGGAAAATCTCGCTACCGATCCTCAAAGAAGTTGCGGTGGTTGGATTGACGCCTACGCAGGCAGAGGCGCTGATCACCAGCCAGTTGGTGAAATTCATCAGCGCGGCCGATGTAACGGTGATTGTGAAGGCCATCAATAGCAAAAAAATCTACGCGCTCGGCGGCGTAAAAAAGGAAGGGCCGATTCCTTATACGTATCGCATGACGGTCCTGCAGGCCTTGAGTGAAGCAGGCGGCCTGACCGATTACGCCAAGCGGAAGAAGATTTATGTTTTGCGTCACGAAAACGGGCGGGATTACAAGTTGCCGTTCGATTATGACGCCATTCTCATGGGCAAGAAAATGGAATTGAATCTGCCGCTGATTCCCGGCGACACGATTGTGGTGCCGAAGTGAGGAACGGCGCCCCAAAAGGAAAAGCCTGGGTTTTGCTGCTGGTGTGCGCCGCGGCGCACGCACAACTCTCGTCATCGGCGTACCGGGTTCTAGGGCAGACCGATTTTCATGTCAACGGCTTGAATATGGTGCAGGGGACGGAGTTGTACCAGCCGGACGGCATCGCGCTGGACTTCCGCGGCGGCCAAACCCACCTCTATATCGCCGATACCGGCAATTCGCGCGTGCTGGGATGGGCCGACGTAGCCTCGTACCAGATTGGCGACGCTCCTAGCATTATTCTGGGCCAACCGGGCGCGCAATATTCGCGGGTCCAGGGTATCGGCCAGAAAGGGTTTTCCGGCCTCACCGAAATGGCAGTGGATCCGGTTAGCGGGAACCTGTATGTCGCCGATACGAACAATAACCGCATTCTGCGATTTGCCGCGCCGTTCTCTAATCTGAATCGTGTCGAACCAGATGCGGTTTACGGGCAGGCCACCTTTGGAAGCAATGCCGCCGCGACCACGAATACAGGCCTGAAGGAACCGAGCGGGCTGGCTTTCGACGCGGCGGGCAATCTTTGGGTTGCCGATACGGGCAATCACCGCGTGCTGCGCTATCCGGCTGCGGTGCTCGACGGTCCGGCGCAAGCCGCCGCCGATATCGTAATCGGCCAGAAAGACTTTTCGAGCGGCACGGCGAACGCGGGGGCACAAGTATCGGCGGCCGGTTTCGATACGCCGTTCGGGCTGGCTTTCGACGGCCAAGGCAATCTCTATGTGAGCGACGTGAACAACGCCCGCGTGCTGCGATTCACGGCGCCGCAGATTACCGGCCAGACGGCTTCCGGCGTCTGGGGACAAAGCAACTTCGCCAGCCGCGTAGTTCCGCAGCAGGCGACAGCCTCTTCCATGCCGGGGCCGTTCGGCATTTCCGTGGACGGCGCCGGGAATCTGTATGTCGCGGTTCCGCATGACAACCGCATCCTCGTCTTTCCCACTGCGGTAAATATCGGAACCCCCGCCAATCGCGTCTTCGGACAAACGGATTTCGTGACTACGACGCCCAACACGGGAGCATTCCCGTTGGCTTCGGCGGGCTCGCTAGCGCAGCCGGCGGACGTGAAGGTGGATGCCAGCGGAAACGCGTTCGTTTGCGATACCGCGAACAACCGCGTTCTGGAATTTCCGGCCGGCGGGAAGTCGGCGGCACGAGTGTGGGGCCAAAACGACTTCGTATCCCGGGGACCAAACAATATCAAGCCCGGCAGCGTGAATTATCCGTACAAGATGGCGATCGACTACTCTTCGGCGCCTTTCGCATTGTACGTATCCGATACGGGAAACAACCGCGTCCTGGTGTGGAAAGACTCGGTGCGCTTCCGGACGGGCGATCCGGCGGATCTGGTGATTGGGCAGCCGAATCTCACAACGGCGGCGGCCAATGTCGACTCTTCGCGCGGCGCGCCGTCGGCTACGTCGCTCTCCGGGCCGCAGGGCATCGCGGTCGATCCATCGACCGGGACGCTCTACGTGGCGGATGCCGGCAACAATCGTGTTTTGCGCTACCGGCGCCCGGTGTTGCAGAGCGGACGGATCACGCCGGACGCAGTCATCGGGCAGACGGACTTTGTCAGTTCGCTTTCGGCATTGGTAAGCGCGGCCTCGCTGAATGCGCCAAGCGGTGTAGCCATGGGACCGAACGGGGATCTCTTCATCGCGGATAGTGGAAACAATCGAGTTCTCGAGTATGCCGCGGGAGTAAGTACCGGCGCTTCCGCGATTCGGGTGTTCGGGCAACCCAGCATGACAGCGGCTTTTAAAGCGAGCCAGGCGTCGGCGCAGACGCTCAATAATCCGCAGGGCGTAACTGCGGATGCGGGGTCGAACCTTTATGTTGCCGACACCGGGGCCAATCGCGTCGTGATCTTCCCAAATACCGGGAATGCGGCCATCGCGGGCACGCCGGCAACGTTTGTCTTGGGCCCATCCGATTTCAGTACCAGTAGCGGCCCTCTGAAATCGCCGCAGGATGTGGCTGTCGATAGCGCCGGCACGATCTATGTTTCCGACCACGGGAACAACCGGGTTCTGACATTCCCGTCTCTGGTTTTCCTCGCGATCGCAGGTGGCACGCCGAGTGGTGTTGTGGGGCAGCAATCCATCAGCGGAACGGGCGCGAACTGGGACTCAGCCGATGGTCTGGCGACGGCCGATTCGATCTACGGTCCGGCAGGAATATATGTTGACCGGCAGGATACGTTATATGTCGGCGACGCTGGTAACAATCGCGTATTGCAGTTTCTGAAAGCCGGTGTGGCGGTGAATGCGGCAACGCTGCAAGCCAGCGTTCCGCTGGGCCAAGGCGCGCTGGCGACACTCTTCAGCAACGGTTTGACTACCGACACAGCGACCGCGCATTCCGTGCCATGGCCGGCAGACATGCTAAACCGGCAGGTGGTGATTAATGAGGCTCTGGTGGCGCCGCTATATTTCGTCGGCCCGCAGCAAGTGAATTTTATGATGCCCTCGAATGCGCCGCTGGGCACTTCCCGCATAGCTGTGCGCCTGGCTGACACCGGCGAACTGGTGGCGGGCGGCAGCGTGGTAATCAACTCCACCTCGCCGGGAATTTTCACGACGAACCAAAGCGGCAGCGGTCAGGCGGCGGTGGTCAACCAGGACGGCACAATCAACAGCACGAGTAATCCAGCGCCGGTGGGGTCGACAATTCAGTTGTACGGCACGGGGCAAGGGCAAGTCAGTCCCGCGGTGGCAGACGGATCCGCCGCGCCGGCATCGCCTCTGGCACAAACAGTGGCTGTGCCTACGTCAAGCGGCACGACTTGCGTTACAGCCCAACCCTCCATGTGTGTGGCGTTCGGCGGCAACGGCTTCGGTAACGTACAGTATTCCGGACTGGCGCCCGGGAACGTAGGTCTGTGGCAAATCAACGTCACGATCCCGCCCGGCACTCCAGCAGGCTCTGTGCTCGTTAGAGTTCTGATCAATAACACACCGAGCAACATCGTTACGGTCGCGGTGCGTTGATATGAGAGTGAGCTACCTGGTCCCATTCTCGGTTGCCCTTCCGCTGGCGTGCTGGAGCCAGACCGGGGCGGCTTCCGACCTTGGTCCGGCGGCGCCGCTGCGTGGGGCCGTGCGCGTCGAAGGCGTAAGCGTATATTCGAGTTACTATACTTCCGGTTCGCCGTCGGGATTTGAGGCTCCGATCTCTAATGCATTTCTTCCGGGTCCGAGCGCCAGCAGCGGCGCGGCGGTCACGATCGGCGGATCGACGGAGGGCGAAAAGGGCTCGCTGTTTTGGAACTACTCGCCGTCCTATTTCAACCTCTACTACGGAAATAACCAATTTCAAAACAATGGGTCGATCAATCACCGGGCGAGTCTCAATTGGTCGCGCAAACTGGGAGGCAGTAACAAGTGGACGCTGAACGCATCCGCGAACGGTTTAATGGCCAATCTGGAACAGTTGTACTTCAGCGCGGGCGTACTGGAAAGCGTCGCCTCCATGCCGACGAACTTCGACGATCTGGCGTCGGCGATGCTGGCGGGTAAATTCAACGATGCGCAACTGGCCTCGCTGTTGACGGGAGCCCCGGTACAGGCATCGCCACAGCAGTCGTATCTTTATGGCCGGCGCGTCATGAGCGCCGCGGCAAGCTTAGGGCTATCCTGGACGCCGACGGGAAGGACCTCGTTTTCGCTGGTCGCCACCGGCACTCGATCGCAATCGGCGGACGGCATCGGAACGGCCGGAGGACAAACCACGCAGAGCACCAGCGCCGTGCCCCAAACCACAGAAGCGGGGCTGGCGCTGTCGTGGTCATATTCGGTCACCCCGCGCACCCAAATCGGGTTGGTCGCATCTTCGAGACGCACGTTTTCCCAATTGGAGGAGGGATATGCGTCGAGCGGAGCACTTTCGTTCGGCCGCACGATGAGCCGCCGGTGGTTCATGGAAATGCGCGCCGGCGCCGGCGAGCTGACGTATTCCCGGCAAGTTATAGCCACTCCGAAGACGTTTCAGCACATCTACGGCGGCAGTCTCGGGTGGAAGACATCCTCGCAGACTTTGCTGGCCTCTTACGATCGTTCATTGGGCGACGTATATGGACTGGGATCGAATACAACAGAGTCGGCTACAGGCACATGGACGTGGCGCCCGATGGGGAGCAGTTGGTCTGCATCCGTGAATGGCGGATTTCAGGAATTTAGCAACACGACTTTGATTAACACCCGCGCCTGGCAGGCCAGCGGCGGAGTAGCGCGTGGTGTGGGAACGCATGTTTTCGTAAGTATCCGGTATGTGTATATGCAACTGCCGGCGAATCTCGCGAAAGCGGGCGTACGGCGTACGCAGAACGGCCTGACGACGGCTTTGACCTGGTCACCGGCGCGATATCAGTGACCGGGGACACGTGAAAAGGGATATATGGACTTCGCATCAATGAGTCAGGCAAAAAATCCGGACGGGGGTGCGGCTGTAGCGCGCGCGGCTGAGTCGCCGCTACGGAATATATGGATGCGCAAACACGCTGAACTCATCTATGACGCGTTCGCCGCTCTAGGGTGGGCCCACGTTATGTACTTGGGGCAATGGTCTCATATCATGACGCTGCGGGCGACCGATTATTTCTGGATGGTCACCCCGCCGGAGCCCCTGCGGTACGTGTCGCTGAGCATCAGCACGATTCTCATGGCGGTGGTTGCTTTTATGGCGATTCGCACGGCGAGAATGCATGGCGTCTTCGCCGTAGCGGGCCGCATCGTTTTGGGCGTGCTGGCATTGATATCGCTGAATGTCGTTCGCGAGGCGCTTGCCGGATATTATCCCGAGGAGTTTGGGGGGAACCTGCTCCGCACCTTTTCGGCCGACCAACTGTATATAGGGCTGTTTCTTTTGGGGATCGTCGGTCTTGTTGGGCTCATATACCTGAAGAAGTACCTGATTTCTCTGTTGCGCGTTGCTCTTGTCACGATCTCGGCTCTGGCCATCTTCAATTTGGGCGGCGCGCTTTTCACGGCCTATGGCTCGAACCAGGCTGTTCAGCCTCCAATTCGCCACGCCGCCTTTCTTCCGGCCAGCCCCGATGCGCCGCCGAGGGTGGTGTGGGTAGTGTTCGACGAGTTGGATTATCGCTTGGCGTTTATCGATCGCGAGAAGGATCTTGCGCTTCCGAATTTTGACGAACTGCGGCAAAAGTCGGTGTTTGCCTCGCATGCCTTTCCGCCGTCGGGCGCGACGACCACTTCGATGTTGACTTACATTTCGGGCGAGAACATTGTGGCAGTGCGCCCGGATAATGCGACCGACATCCTCGTGAGATCCACCGAGCATCCGCAGGTACATCCCTTGACGGGGCTTCCGACCCTGTTTTCGGAAGCGCGCAAAGCCGGAGTGAACGGCGCTCTCGTAGGGTGGTATCTGCCCTACTCGAAATTCCTTGGCCAGGATACTGTGGATTGCTGGTGGTTTGACAAGTTGCCGGGCGACGCGTTCGTGGGTCGTTCTCTGGCGACAATGCTCATTCGGCAGCCTAGAGGGCTGGTGGAAACCTCCCTGCTTTCACCATTCGGCCAAAGCCTGCTTACGCAGCGCCGCATTCAAAATGTGAATGGGTTTATGGGGAAAGCGCATGAACTCCTGCGCGACCCCCGGATCGGTTTGCTGCTTCTGCACATACCCGTACCGCATACACCATACTTTTACGACCGGCACACGGGCCGGAATACGCTTGCGAATTCGACGATCGCCGGATATTGGGATGCGCTCGCGCTGGCCGATAAGATGCTTGGCAACATTGAAAAAGAATTGGAAGCGGCCAATAACGGTAATGTGGCGCTGATCGTTACCTCCGATCACTATTACAGAACGGCGATGCGTCTGAACGGGCGCATGGACCGGCGGGTGCCGTTCCTGTGCAGGATGCCGGGCCAGAAACAGGCTCTAGTGTTCGACAAGGCTTTCAACACGCGATTGATTCACGACTTTGTGCTTGCGATTGAGCATGGCGGCGTTCGCACGGATAGCGATGCAGTCAAGTGGCTGAATGAGACATATAACAAAGTTCCCGTCGGCTGGCCCCAACAGGAAGCGGCGGTGAAAACTCAACAAGGAGGGGAAAATGCAGCAACGGGTTTTTCAACAAACGAGAACGACTAACTTTTGGCGTCTGTTGTTTCTGATGGCAGTGGTTTCCTTCGGCACCGAACATCAGCTCCACGCCTATGTAGACCCGGGATCCGGGGCGTTGATCTGGCAAACCGTGCTGGCCGCATTTGCAGGCTTGGTCTTTTACGGCCGCCGTATCTTGCGGACCATCCGGCGAAAGGGGCGGGGTGAAGAAATGCCGCCGGCCAAGCAGTAAGATCTGACGAGTTACTCAATACGGAAAGATGAACAACATGGCACACGAAACAGCCGCGACGCCGGCGGCCGTAGTTCCCGTCGAGATCAGAGATTTCATCCTCGAACGATTTCCGCTGGCCCGGAAGAAAACTCTCTCTGACACGGACTTACTGCTCGAAAATGGCATCCTCGATTCATTGGGAATCCTCGATCTGGTAGCGTTTCTGGAGCAGCGCTATTGCTTTGCCGTCTCCGATGAAGACCTGATTCCCGATCATTTCAAAACGATCCAGCAGATTTCCGTATTTGTACACCGCAAGGTGAACGGTAGCAATTGAAAGCGCGATGGCCATTCGGGTGAGGCCGGTCCGTCTTGCATCCGAGACGGATGAGGTATTGAAGATCTTGAGCGCCAATCTGCCCGCACTGCCGCATGCCCGCCGGTATGAATGGCTATATCGAGGTAATCCGGACGGCTGCGCGTCTACATGGCTGGCGTACGACGACGGTTCGGATGAGGCGATTGGCGTAGCCTCCGTGTTTCCGAGAGCGATGTGGGTTGGTGGCGAATCGAAAATCGGCGGCCAGGTTGGGGATTTTGCGATCGCGCCCGCGTATCGCAGCCTTGGGCCGGCGGTGCTACTTCAGAAGGCGACATTTGAGCCTGTCGACCAGGAGAAAATGGCGCTGTGCTATGACTGCCCTCCCAACGCGGCGGCGATGGCGACGTTCCGGCGTTTGCGATGCGAGCCGAATTGCAGTATCGAGCGCTATGCGTTGCCGTTGCGTGTCGACCGTCATGTGAACAGCCGCGTCGTTGTTGGGCGGCGGCCATTGGCGGCAGCAGGCAACGCTGGTTTGCGTCTTTACCGGGCGCTCGCCGGTCAGCCGGGCGGCCTTGAGGTCGCCGAGCATCAGGGCCGGTTTGGAGATGAGTTTACGGAATTGGACCGGGCGATTGTGACAACGGATGCGGTCCGGCTGCAGCGGAGCGCGGTTCGCTTAAACTGGCGCTATCGCGACGATCCATTGGGAAAGCACCGCGTGCTGACGGCGCGCCGCGGCGGCGAGTTGGCCGCGTACCTGGTCTTTTCCGAAGCGGACGAGGCGATCCGCATCGAAGACCTCTCGGGGCGGGAACTGGCGAAAGCGGGTGTGGCACTGTTGCAGACGCTCGCGCGCCGCTATGAAAAGTCGCATCAGGTAATCGAAGCGTATGTGGCGCGGAATAGTCCCTTGTCAGGCGTCTTTCATCGGGCGCGATTCCGGCGCCGTGCAGAGGCAGCCAGTGTAGTCGCTTACGCAAAAAAAGATAGTTCGACGGGGAAGTTTCTCGGGCAGCAGCCGGCATGGGGATTCACAGGAGCGGATGTACAAGCATGAGTCGTAGAGCGCATGAATTTGGGGGTGGCGTCCAGTGGACTATCTAGTTCACCACATGTTGCGCAACAGCGCAGAACGATCGCCGGACAAAGAAGCGTTGGTGCACGGCCCGGAACGGCTGAGCTACCGCGAAGTCGAGGAGCAGACCGCTAGAATCGCCAGCGGACTGATCGCACACGGCATTCGCCGGGGAGATCGCGTCGGCATTTATCTGGATGCATCGGTGGCCCAGGTACTGGCGATTTTCGCGGTATCGAAGGCAGGCGCCGTCTTCGTCCCGATTAACGGTCAGTTGTTCCGGGATCAGGTCGCGCATATTGCCAGGGACTGCGGCATGAAGGCGCTGATTACGACTTCCGCCAAATTGAGTGAGATTGCCGAAACCCTGCAGCAGGCGCCGTCGGTCGAGTTCTTTGTGGTCGCGGGCGAAGGGGCGACGGCGGACATCGGCCGTCCCATCTATCGTCTGGAGCAGTTTACCGGGGAAAGCGGCGCTCAAGTCACGGACGCGTGCATCAGCAAGGATCTGGCCGCGATCCTCTACACGTCAGGTTCGACTGGCAAGCCGAAGGGTGTGATGCTAAGCCATGCCAATATCATGGCCGGAAGCACGATTGTGTCCACGTACCTGGAGATTACGGCCGCCGATCGGATTCTGGCGGTGCTTCCCTTCAGCTTCGATGCCGGCATGAACCAGTTGATGACCGCGTTTCAACAGGGCGGCACTATTGTGCTGATCAACTTCCTGTTCGCGCGAGATCGTCCAGATGCTGATCCGGGAGCAGATCTCCGGGCTGGCTGGAGTGCCGACAGTTTGGGGTCTGCTGTCGCAGTCGAATTCGACGCTGGGCAAACAGCCGATCCCGAGTCTCCGATACATTACAAATACCGGTGGAGCGATGCCGCAGCCCGTCTTGGCCGCGCTGCGAAAGCTCCTGCCGGCCACGCGCGTCTACCTGATGTACGGGCTGACGGAAGCGTTCCGGTCGACATATCTACCGCCAGAAGAAGTGGACCGGCGCCCGACTTCAATGGGCAAAGCCATTCCGGATACGGAAATTCTGGTCGTCAACGAGCAGGGACAGCTATGCAAACCGGGTGAAATCGGCGAACTGGTGCACCGGGGCCCCACCGTCTCGATGGGATATTGGGGCCGGCCCGAGGATACAAACCGCGTGTTGCGTCCGAACCCGCTATCGCCTCCGGAACTCGGTGACAGCGAACGGGTGTGCTACTCCGGCGACTTGGTCAAGACGGACGAAGACGGGTTCTTGTACTATGTGGGCCGGCGCGACACGATGATCAAGTCGTCGGGCTTCCGCGTCAGCCCTACCGATGTTGAAGAAGTGCTGTTTGACAGCGGACATTTGCGCCAGGCGGCTGTCATCGGCATACCCGATGAACTGCTCGGGCAATCCATTAAAGCCTTCGTCGTGCCCAAAGAAGACGTTTCCGTGGAAGCGGATTCCCTGATCAATCACTGTGCAGGGCGAATGCCGCGGTACATGGTTCCGAAGGCAATCGAAATCATGCCGGAACTGCCGAAAACCACTAGCGGAAAAGTGGACTATCCGGCTTTGCGCCGCCGAGAGGGGTTGTGATAGGCCCGGTTGGCCGTCTCCTGGAACGGTGGTTCCCGGAATCGAGCGGAGAATTGACGATCGGCGGGGTTGCGGCCACTGCGTTGGCGGAGCGGTATGGCACGCCGCTATTCGTCTATGACCAAGGGATCATTGAAGCGAAGTGGAGAATGCTACGCGATGCATTGCCCCCCACGTTTTCCATCTTCTATTCGATGAAGGCGAATCCAAACCGGACGGTGATCGGCTGTCTGCTCGAAAAGGGGTGTGGAGTCGAGGTTGCTTCCGGGGGCGAGTTTTTGCATGCGCTCGATAGCGGCTGCCCGGCGGATCGCATCCTGTTTGCCGGCCCCGGCAAGAGCCCGGCGGAACTGGACCTGGCGCTCAGCCGCGGGATTCGGGAAATCCATATCGAATCCGTAGTGGAGGCCCGCCGGATCGATCGCATTGCACAAGAGCGCGGAATTCGCGCGCGGGTGGCGGTGCGCGTCAATCCCGCCGGCGAGGCGGAGGGCGGCGCCATGCGAATGGGCGGCCGGTCCGCTCCCTTCGGTGTGGACGAGGAGACGCTCGACGGTACGGTGGACGAGATCCTGGCGTTGGACGGCCTCGAATTGAGCGGAATCCATCTCTTTACCGGGACGCAGATTCTGGATGCGGACGTTCTCATCACGCAATACCGGAAAGCGCTCGACATCGCACGGCGCGTGGCCGGCCGGTTGAAACATCCGCTCCGGACGGTGGATTTCGGCGGCGGGCTCGGCATTCCCTATTTCTCCCATGAAGCGGACTTGGATATCGGCAAGCTACGGGAACTCGTCGCGGAGCTGATGGAATCGATCCGGGGAGACCACGTTTTCGCCGAAACGGAGTTCATCGTGGAGCCGGGCCGGTACCTGGTGGGGGAATCGGGTGTCTATCTGGCGCGGATCACGGATATCAAAGTGTCGCGCGGCAAGAAGTTCCTGATTCTGGACGGGGGCATGAACCATCATCTCGCCGCATCCGGAAATCTTGGGCAAACCATCAAACGGAACTACCCGATCGCGATTGTCAACAGATTGGATAGCGGAGCTGAGGAGGCGGTCGATATCGTTGGTCCGCTGTGCACACCGCTGGATACGCTGGGCCGAGCAGTCACGCTCCCGGCGGCGGAGATCGGCGACATCGTCGGCGTCTTCCAGTCCGGGGCGTATGGGCGCTCGGCAAGTCCGCTGGGATTCCTTAGCCATCCGGCTCCGCCGGAGGTGTGGGTGCGGAGCGGGCAGCACTCGTTGATCCGCGAACGGGAAGCGCTGGTGGGCGAACATTCGCGCGAGGTTTTCGAGGCGCAAACGGGGCGATAGCGCGCTACGCTCCCGCGGGGAGAGAATCTCCCGGCGTTTGTGGCGACATCCCAATCGCGTCGACCTTCAGGGCCTGGGCGAGACCGGTCTTTGGTTAGCTCGTTTTCTACACCGTTCTTCAGTATTGTCCGGACAGTAGCCGTTCGATATACTTCGGCTGGAGAAATAGGCGAATCGTGTAATTGCGGCGCGCCGGATTCCAGAAACTTTCCCGGACCAAAAAGCGCGCGTTTTGAGCGCATCGCACCAGCGTGGATCGCTTGTTCCCAAGTTTTGAGAGGCGTGGGATGTTGAAACCAATCCTTCATATGTTTTTGCCGCTTTCAGGAGTCGTCTTGCTATTGGCGGCGCCCGCATTCGCAGGTATCGGCGATAATGCTCCAGCAATTCCTTCCACCTATAACACCGCCCATCCGAGACTGCCGTTCCCCGACAACACGTTTCTTACGAATTTGGCCGCAAATTCGACGGCTATTAGCCGCTATAACACCGTCGCCGACGCGTGGGATTCGACCAATCCAGGCAATTACGTCCAGCTTCGCCGGCTTGTGATTGCGTACCTCGCCAACAAAACTGTAAATCCGACAAAGGCGGCGACCTATCTCGGTAAGATTCAAGCTCTGTCGAATTTAGGCGGCACATGGGGCCCGTTGAGTTATGCGGTCGACGACGGCGTAGGTAACGGGACCTATACTCTCACCAGTCCAACGGCCAACTTTCTTACCGGGTGCGCCGGCCATAGTTGTGCCGGGTATATCTTGTCGATTACCGCACGCGCTTACACCATCACCAGCGTTCCCAATGCGAACACGGTGGTTTTGAGTCAGAGCAATCCGGCTCCCAACGGCACCAGTTTGAAGATCCGCGTCTTTACTTCGGGAGGGACCGGCGGCAATCTGAGCATCGCATTGATTTACGACTGGTTGTATAACGATCTCAGCCCGGCAGTTCGGACGGAATTCCTCACCGAGTTGGAGGTGCTTTGCACGGAATGGGAAGAGGGATACAAGGGCCTCGGCGCCAGCCCGTACAACGACGTGTTTTACCTCGATGTCGGTCCGTTCGGCCTGATTGGCGCGCTCGCGATTTATCCGGATCATCCAAATGGCCTTGCGCACTTACGCTTCGCGACCGATGTCTGGTTTAACGTCCTCATGCCCGTATGGAGTCAGGTTTTCGGAAGCGAGGGCGGCGGCTGGCACGAAAGCTGGCCGGATTATGTGAACAGCTCCGGCGGCATCGGATTGGCGCAATTCCTGGTTCCCACGCTGTTGTCCTGGCAGTCAGCGAGCGGAGATCAGATCTTCGCACGCAAGCCGTGGCTGAAGAACTTCGCCTATTACACGATGTACATGACGAAGCCGGACTTTCTGCTGGAGAGCATTGGCGATACGTCGCGTGCATATCTGACGGCGGAATACACCATCAGCAGCGGCGCAGGTTTGGGATCGCTGAACGGCTTGGCCGAGATTTACAACGATCCGGTTCTCCGCGGATGGGCGCGGCTGGTGAATGGCGAATCGGCGGCCGGTCCGGACGGATTCGAGCCTTCAGCGTGGCCGTTCTACACTCCCGATAACAAGAGCAATGCCGTCGCTGCGCGTAGCGCACTCCCCCTCGCCAGGAACTTCACCGGCTGGGGATTGCTGTCTCTGCGTACGGGCTGGAGCGAAGACGATACCGCCGTTACATTGAAGTACGGCGATAACTTCTGGTCGCACGAACACCTCGACGCGGGGGCATTCACGATCTTCAGCCGAGGAAATCTTGCCCTGGATAGCGGCTCCTATCGCGCGGGGTATAGCAGCAAACACGAAAATGAATATGCGCGGCAAACGATCGCGCATAACACCCTGACGATTACCGACCCGGCGGACGTCTATACGACGACATTCAATACGACGGATCAAAACGGCAGCGTCATTCAGTTGGCCCTGCCTAATGACGGGGGCCAGCGCCGTACCGGCAGCCCCTATAATCAGCGCTTCTCCCAGTTCACTTCTCCGGACCGGATCGGCAGCTGGCTCCAGCACTTCAGCGATTATCATACGGGGCAAATGCTCGCGTATTCGGCGGGAACGGGGTATACCTATACGGCGGTGGACATCACCGCTGCGTATAACACCGCGGCCAGCGCCACGACGCCCAATGCGTCGAACCGGACAAACCGCGTGCAGCGCGCCGTCCGCCATATGCTGTTCATTCCTCGAGGCACTGCTGCCTATGTCGTAATTTATGACCAGGTGACATCGACGAATGCGTCGTTCGTCAAGCGCTGGTTGCTTCACACGGTAAACCAGCCAGTAGTGAATGGGAACACTTTCCAGGTGCTGAGAACGGAAAACGTGACTCCGAAGCCGTATATCAGCACGTGGCTTGGAACTTATGGCTCATACCTCAAATATTCGAGCGGAGCCGGCAGCACGCTGAAGTATCAATATAATGCCAAACTTTATGGCTGGATGGTGCAACCGCAGAGTGCGACTATTACGCTGGTCGGCGGCCCCGGTAAGGAGTTCTGGGTGCCGGATCCGTTGAATCCGGGAAGCGGGACGAATTGGAATCAGTGCCAGTCGGGCCAGTGTGCCGCCAACACAGAAGGGCTCGGGACGGTCAACGATGTCATCAGTCCCGACCCGGCGACGGCGCCGCATGAACCCGGTTCGTGGCGCATCGAGGAAAGCCCCACCACTCCCGCGACCCAGGATTATTTTCTGAACGTCATGCTAGCCACCACGGCGAGCGACACCAGCGTGCCGGCCAATGTTACCGTGCCCGCCGGCTTAGCCAGCGGAACGGTAGGTGCGACATGGACGGAAGGCGGCAAAACGTATACCGTTAGCTTCCCGAGCGCTGGCGTCGGCGGCCACCTGGCCATCACTGGCATTGTCGACGAGGATCTGATGGCGCACGCACAACAGTTGCCGGCCCAGGTTCAGGTTGCTTCCGGTTCGGGACAGTCCGGCGCATCCGGTGCGAACGTGCCGTCGCCGCTGGTGGCTCTGGTTACCGACAGCAGCGGCAAGCCCGTGCCGAATGCGGTGGTTCATTTCGCGGTTTCGCAGGGCAACGCCAACGTTTCTTCCGAATCTGTTACCTCGGACAGCCAGGGAAAAGCATTGGTGAACCTGAGCCTTGGCACAACGTCGGCCGGAACCGCGGTCGCCGTCATGGCTGCCGTCGACGGCCTGGCGCCGATCACATTCAGCGCGACGATCAGTGGAGCGTCGGCCACGCCTACGTTGAGCAATGCGTCGTGCAATCCGTCGTCCATGACGTCGGGTTCGGCTACGTGTACGGTCAACCTGTCGCAGACAGCAAGCAGCGCGATGACGGTGACGCTGTCGAGTAGTTCACCGGCGGTGTCGGCGCCGGCCAGTGTTTCGATCGCGAGCGGAGCAATAAGCGGGGCGTTTACAGTTACGGTGAGTAGTGTAACCGCACAGCAGACGGCAACTCTAACGGCGACCTTGGGCGGAGCCTCGGTGGTGGCCTCGCTCACCCTCATGCCCCCAAGCGCTCCAGTGACGTTGAGCGGCTTGTCGTGCACGCCGCAAACGCTAGGGTCGGGTATCGCTTCGGTATGTGCGGTCAGTCTTTCCGGTGCGGCCCCGGCGGGGGGAACGGTTGTGTCGCTGTCCAGCAGCAGTACGCTGTTGAGTGTGGCGCAGTCGGTAACAGTTCCCGCGACGGCCAGTAGCGCGACGTTCAATGCCACGACAGCCTCGCTGACCGCGGCCGCGTCGGCAACCGTCACCGCGACAGCGGCCGGCGTTTCGAAGACCGTTTCGTTTACGCTGAGCCCCACAGCGGTTACGCTGGGTTGGCAGGAACTTCCCAACACCACGTTGCAATCGGTTTGTCCGGCGAATAACTTCGGCGGGATGAGCTACTTATTCAATGCCTACTGCCACAATGTAATCGATGCCTGGGGCGGTGGTGCTCTGGATACCACCGGCAACCGCTTGATCATTTGGGGTGGAGGACACAGCGATTACAATGGAAACGAAGTTTATTCGTTAAACCTCGGTACAACGCCCGCAACGATTACGCGGCTAACCGACCCCAGCGTCTACGATGCAAGCGGAGCGTGTCCGGACATGAATACGTCGGATGCCTCGCCGGTGTCCCGGCACACGTACAACGATTTGGTTTACCTGCCGAATGTGAATCGCCTGTTTTCATTCGGGGGCAGCAAAGCGCCATGCGGAAGCGCATCGACAGGAACCTTCACGCTGGATCTGTCCGTGTCGCCACCCAAATGGCATAGCATGGATCCGGTAAACGGATTCAATCCTCTGGGCGCATACTGGCCGGCTTATTCGGTGTGCGCATGGGATCCCAATTCCCAGACCGTCCTCTGCGCCGGGAACTCGACGGTGGTGCGCTACGACGCGACTACGAATACCTACACCAAGTTGGCGATCTCGCAGAATGTACCATATTCGGCCACGGGCGTGATTGATCCGAAGCGAAAGCTGTTCATTTTTATGGGCACTCCCTATAACAGCACCACGCCTCAGGTGATGGCGATGGACATTTCGGCGGCCAGCACATTTACGGTCGCCGATTGGAGCTCCCAAGTCACCGGCTGCAGCGCCCTGGCCGGAGTCAACTACCCCGGACTCGCATACGATCCGGTGTCGGACCGAATCGTGGGCTGGCCGAATACCGGCAATACGGTCTACGTGTTCAATCCGGATACGAAATCGTGCACCGCGCAGACGTTCGCGGGTGGGCCGACGACGCCGGCACCCGTCAATACATCGGGCACCTTCGGCAGGTTCCAATACGTGCCGTCGCTCGGCGCCTTCGTGGTGGTGTCAAAGGCATCACAGGACGCATTCCTGCTGCGTATGGATGCCCAGCAAACCGGAACGTCCGCCTGCGACGTAAACCGCGACGGGATCGTGAGCAATGCCGACGTGGATGCGGCAATCGCTCAGGCACTCGGGCGGAGCGCTTGCGGTACGGCAGATTTGCGCGGCACGGGAACGTGCGATGTTGTCGATGTCCAACGTGTGATCACAGCAGCCTTGGGCGGCGCCTGCATGACGGGCAAGTAGACGGAGAAAGTCGTCCCTCGAAGAAGCGGCGGCCGGGCCTTTTCGTTGAAGAGCCAATCGGTCGCCGCAGTTTCTAACATGCTACGGACGCTACATTCTTAATAGAGCGTCGGCTGCCGGGGAACGACTGGATTTGATGAAACAGTCAGTCGATGCTCCGGCTCACTACGCGCGTTAACTCAGTTTCCAGGCGTTCGATGGAACCCGACCACGAAAAGCGCTGCTGGGCCGCCGTTCGAATGGAGGGGTCGTAGGCATTCGGAACGAGGGGCGAAGCGGCGATCTGAGCAACAAAGTCGTTTGCGCCGGCACAAGAAACGATGCCGGCCGGTACATCGCTTCCAAAGGTTTTGCAGATGGGCACCGTCGCAAAAATCGTCTTCCCCATCGCCAGTGCCTCCAGAACCTTATTCTGAATTCCTCGCGCCATCTGTAGCGGAGCGACGACGGCAGCGGAGGCTTCGAGGTACGGAACTACCTCGGGCGGATCCGCCGCAACCCAAATCCCGGCACGGGAGGCGAGGGCCTTCACGGCCGCAGTTGGGGATCTACCCACAATGCCAAACTCGAGCTGCGGCATCCGTCGCCGGAGTTCAGGCCAGACTTCCCTGGCGAACCATACCACCGCTTCCACATTCGGGTAGTAATTCATGGCGCCGACAAAGGCGATGAAGGTGCGTCCGTTCAGTTCGGGCTTCGCGGGAAATGCGCCCGGAGCGAAGTGAGTGAAATTGACGCCATTCTCCACGAACGTGGCGTCCGCGGCCGGAGCGAAGCTCTTGAGCAACCTGGCCTCCGCTTCAGTGACGAGGATTGTCCGCTCCGCCAACCCCGCAAAGGAAATCTCCTGCTTGCGAAGCCTCCTGCCCACGGTGTTGTAGAGGAACGATGGCGTCCTTACCGTCCCATAGTGGAGCCATTTCTCGGAATCGACATCCGCCATGTCTAGCAGCATCGGCACCCCCGCCGGCGCATATTGCGCCATCGCCGTGGTGAACACGAGCGTCGCGTCGAGCCTCACCTTCAATGTCAGCTCCGCAACGTGGCGCTTCATCGCCGGACTATGGAAGTATTCCGTGACGAGACAGCGTCCGCGGGCAAAAAACCGCCATCCGGCTCTTGGGAGCGCGCCTGTAGCGGACAAGCGCTCCACATATACGGATGCGCAATTGTTCATCTTGCGCGCCGCAGCGGCCTCCGCCTCACTGGCCGCAAAACAAACCAGGTGCAGGCGATGATGCCTGGCCAGTTGCTCTACGCAGTAGCAAGCACGTATTTTTTCGCCTTTGTTCGGCGCATCCGGCACACAGTGGGAAAGATAAAGTAGCTCCATCTCCGGCACGGCCGCGCTACGCTGCCCCTCCAGCGTTTTCTTTGTACCGGTCCCTTCTCGTCTGGTCCAGCCGCTCGCGGTTTTGCAAATACTGCTGCGTCGAATCGATCAAACCTTCCAGCGAGAGGTTTAGGGACGCCGACAATTCAGCCCCCACCCTGCCGTACGTTCCAGCCATATCGAGATCGCCGAACATCCAGGTCAAGGGGTGAATCAATGCATGGATTCGCTCTTCCGTTCCGAGACAATCCAAAAGGGTTCGGCCACGCCACTTAAATCCGCTATCTGAGATGTAGTGGATGCCGTTAACCAGGTCATTGTTGTAAGCGTCCACGTAATACTCATTGAGTTGTTTGATGAAGGGACTCGACGCCGGTCTGTGCTGAGAGACGGAGACAATATTGACATCCAGAATGTTTTCGAGGGCTGCAGCGTCGCGGCGCACGCCTTCGAGAATATCCATCCCGCGTTCTTCAAAAAATGTCGTATCGTAATGCAGTCCCACCTCGAAATTCATGCCGATAATCTCGCGCAGCGCGTCCCAGTGCGGCGCAGCGGCGGGATTGTAGTACGGACAATGCATCAGCACAAAATACGAAGAGCGCACTCCCAGCCTGTGTTCCAGGCGGGCCATCTGCAAAGCGTAGGAAGGCGACGTATCCACGTCATGCCGGATGAGCAGAAAACGGCCGTGCTTGTGAGCCCCGTTCTTCAGTTCCGAAACTGTTGGGAATGTATAGCCGAGCTGCTTTGCCTTCAGAAGCGTTTCTTCGTAAAGCTCGAGTGAGAAGGTATCGCTTTGGACCGTTTCCGTCTGAATCGTAGACATAAAGTGAACCCGCGTTAGATAAGGCCGCCCTCGTATCGCCAGGGGCCCGGCTGTAAACGAATACCGCGCTTTCTGAGGAATTCCCGCGTGGTGTTCAAGAACTTCCCCCCGCTGCCGCTGAGCGTCTTTGCGAGCAGATCGATCAGCGCGGCATTTACAGGCGCAGTGGCTCCGCCCGCCTCGAGAGTCCAGATGACCGTTTCCGCCGCCGCGCCGAACTGCACAGCATCCGGCGAGTAAACCGGCGTAAAGATGAGTTGAAAGCGGTCGCTTCCCGAACTTACGGCGAAGCCGCCTGCCGGATTACTCCCGAACGTTTCAACGCTGTGTCCCTTGAATTCCAGGAGTTCGCGATACTGCTGGACCATTCCTTCGGCAATTTGTAGCTGGCGCTCGCGGGAAAGCGTACGCGCCGCATCGCGGACCGCTTTCGCCGGGACCCCCATTGCAAGTTTTCCCGCCGGAATTGACGAAATGACGTAGGAGTTTGAGGCAACGATGGCGCCGCGGCCGACAACGGTGCCGGCGTACACGGTTGAGTTCATCCCGATTTGGGAATAGTCTTCCAACACGATGGGAGCAAAGCGATTTTCGTAGCCTTCCAAAACTGAGTGGCCGACGTTGTGGGTCACCAGAATCGATCGCTGGGTAAGGAATACTTCTTTGCCAATCAGTACAGGCCGGCAGATGTTGATAAAGAGGTCGTCTCCCAGAAAACTGCTATCGCCGACGCACAACAGCGACCAGGGATCGCCATGACCGCCGCCGCCGATCTGAATTCGGGCGCCGGCATAGACATTCTCGCCGATTGCTACTGTGCCGCCTTTGACCGTTAAGCCGCCCTGAAAGGTGGTGTATTGTCCGGCGGCAAAGCGCTCCCGGCAGTCAATGGAACTGTTTTCGGCGATTCGCACTCGTGGGCCGAGAACGATTCGCGGAGCCAGGATGACGGTGTTTGCTCCGAGCGTGGTCCCCTCTCCGATTTCCGCTCCGTGTTCGCGATATTTGCGGCACTTCTCCTCGGAGGACAACCGGGCGAAGACGTCGCGACCCGCGCGGATCTCGGCCAGAAAAGCCGGGTCCACCCTGCCACGGTCTTTTTCGTGGAAGATGGCCGGTAGCGTGACACCCGAAATCGGAATATCTCTTAATCCGACGTGCAGGCCCGAGACATCCCTGCCAGACCGCTGCTTTTCCTGCAAATAGTCCAGGACGTCCGACTCGCGAACCATACCGCGGCCCTGAAATACCGCTGCATCGATCTTATGTTCGTTCAGAAGTTGCTGTGCCTTCTTGCTGAAGCGGACACCTTCCGTAGAGGGGGCCGATTCGACGGCGGCGGGTGCATTCTCGGGCAACGCGAACGATGCGTCCGCGCCGATGTATCCAATGATCGCTCCCACGGCGAGTTCATCGCCCGCCCGCGCCTGCAAGCGCACACGGCCGGATGTGGATGCGCTCATTTCGAATAGCGCTTTGCTCGTTTCTATTTCCGCCAGGGGCTGGCCTTCCCGTACCTCTTGCCCGTCTTCTACCAGCCAGGCGGTGAGTTTTACCGTGTCGTCGTTGACGTTTTCGAGGGGAATGGTGATAGGGGTAGGCTCAGTCATTCCGGCAGAGTCTTTCCATGGCAGCGCTGATGGTGTCCTGGTTCGGAAGCAATTCTTTTTCTAAAGGTCCGCAGGAAGGAATTGGATGCCGTGGCGGCCCCACACGCATCACGCGCTGCAGAATACCAGGCCTTTGTTCCACGATTTGGGCGATTACTTCGGCGCCAAGGGCGGCGAAAGCGGCGCCCTCTTCCACCAGCAGCAGCCGGCGCGTGCGCGATACGGACTCGATCACCGCACCGGGATTGAACGGATACAGTTGAATCGGGCAGATCACCTCGGCTACGATCTCGTGCTCCTCGAACGCGCTGACAATCGCCTGTTCTACAGATCCAAGCATTCCGCCGTAGCAGAAGACTGTGATCTCGGGCTTCTCCGCCGGTTTGAGACGCGTAGTAGGGTAGAGTTCGTCGCTCGCTTCGAGCGTGAACCCTTCGGGCGCCGGAAGCCCCATGCGCGTGGCATAGAGAAGCTTGTTCTCGATAACGAGAACCGGCCGGTCTACCGTCTCAAACAGAGTGTCGTAGACGCTTCCGGGATTGCACCGCTGATGCAGAGCAAGCATCTGCGTCTGCGGTAAACCGAGGAAGTGTTTTTCAAGCGACTGGCTGTGAGTGGGGCCATAACCGCGGCCGCCTCCCATCGGGGTACGCACAATCAGCGGAACGCGCACCTGATCGTTGTACATGTAGCGGAACTTCGAGGCGTGGTTGATCAATTGGTCGGCAGCGAGCGTCAGGAAATCGCCGAACATAATCTCGCAAACCGGCAGCTTCCCACCGAGAGCCAGCCCGTTGCCGAGCCCAACGATGGCGCCCTCACTGATCGGAGTATTGCGGACGCGGGCCGGGAACTCGTCGCTAAGACCCTTGGTGACTTTAAAGGCGCCGCCGTAGGGGGACTCAATATCCTCGCCGAGCAGGACGATCCGCGAATCGCGTTGCATGTTCCGGCGCAGCGCGTTGCGAATCTCGCCGACAAACCGGTCGCCGGCGGGAATCGCGGAGAGCTTCCATGCGGGAGCGGCAGCCGGGCACGCATCCTGGTAGGACTCCGCGAAAACGGTATACGGCGTTTGCTCGGCTTTGGCCACCGCGGCATCGATGAGACCGGTTGCGTGCTTCTGCATCGCATCGGCGTCCGTGGGACGCTCCCGGGTGAAAAGCTCGATAGGGTCGCGGCGCCAGAAGGAGTCGACTTCCTGGCGGTCGCGATCGTCGTCGCCTTTAGAATGCGCCATCAAGCGGTAGGCGTCCACTTGCAGAAACACCGGCCTGCGCCCGGCTCTCACCAAATCCACGCACTGGCCGGCGGTCGTTAACAGCTGTTCGGGATCCCATACGCCGGCGCAAGCGGTCGAAATCCCGAACGCCGCCGCCCGTGCCGTGATGCTGCCGGCTAGTGTCTGCGTTTGCGCAGTGCTTTGTGCGTACCCGTTATTTTCAAGGACAATCAGCAGAGGCAGATCCCATTTACTGGCGATATTGAACGTTTCGTAAACAGCGCCTTCCCCTAACGTTCCGTCGCCGACAAATACAACGGCGATGTTTTCATTCCCGGCAAACTGAAGGGACATGGCCAGACCGGCGGCGACGGGCACGATGCCGCCTTGAACGCCATTGCTGAAGAATCCAAGCTTGTTGTCGCAAAGATGCTGGCTGCCTCCGCGGCCGCCGCAGATGCCACCCTGCTTGCCCATGATTTCCGCGATCAGCCCTTCTACGTTCCCCGTGCGCGCAAGAAAGTGGCCGTGACACCGGTGATTGCTGAAAATCAGGTCACCCTCGCGAAGGGCCTTCGCAACAGCCACCCCGATGAACTCCTGGCCGATGCAGGTATGGACGGTGCCGAAGAGCTTTCCGGCCGCAAAAAGGTCCAATAGCGTTTGTTCCACGCGACGAATGAGGATCGCCGTCGAGTAGGCGCTCAGTACAGAAGGTGTGATTGACGTTTCCAGCATTCCACTCACGCTACGCTGCTCGATACCATTGACGGGCCAAGTGTCAGTTCACGCGCTCCCTGCAATGCCTGCAGGATTTGTTCCGCTGCATCTCCCGCTCCAAAAACGGCTCTCCACGGGCCCGCCCTGCGAGCCGATAGCGCGGCGGAGAAAATCTTCGCTTCGTCGGCCCCAGTCAGCACATTGCAGCCGTTTTCCAGGGTTTCGTTCCATTCCGTTTCGTCGCGCATGGTGATGCAAGGGGTTTGCGCGAAATAGGCTTCCTTTTGCACCCCGCCGGAATCGGTCATTACGAAGCAGGCGCGTTTCAACAAGTAGAGCATATTCAGATAGGAAACCGGCTCCACAATTTTTATATGAGAGGGCTCGTATCCAAGGTTGGCCAACATTCCGCGGGTTCTGGGATGCACCGGAAGGAGAACGGGACAGATCTCGCGCGCAACGCGCTCCAGTGCGCCCAATAGCGTCTTCAGTCTGTCCGGATTATCGGTGTTGTCGGCACGATGAATGGTAGCCAGGGCAAACTCGTTCGCCGGGCAGGCGCTCGCGAAGGAAGCGCTCCGTGCCTCGGCGGCCTCCCGTACCGTCAGATATGCGTCGTACATTACATCGCCGGTCACCAGAGCACGGTCTTCGAGCCGCTCCTTGCGCAAGTTATCCAGGGCATAGGGCGTAGCACAGAGCAGCAGGTCGGCAATCTTGTCGGTGAGCAGGCGATTGATTTCCTCCGGCGCAGAACGGTTATAGCTGCGCATCCCCGCTTCAATGTGGGCCGTCGCGATGTGGAGTTTGGAAGCAGCCAGAACCCCGGCCAGCGTCGAGTTGGTGTCGCCGTATACCAGCACCCAATCCGGCTTCTCGGAAACGAGAACCGGATCCAGCCGCTTCAACATTTCGCCGGTCTGAATGCCATGGCTGGCCGACCCGACTGCGAGGTTATACTCCGGCGCCGGAATGCCGAGTTCCTGGAAGAAGACGTCGCTCATTGCCGCGTCGTAATGCTGCCCGGTATCCACCACTTTATGGACAATCTCCGCACGGTTGCGCGTTGCCCGGCAGATTACCGCGGCTTTCACGAATTGAGGCCGTGTGCCAATAACCGAAAGAATCTTCATTCGTTCCCCATACCCACGCCACGCGGGAGCCTCATACGCCGGAAACCTGCGGGCGCACCAATCCAATATCCGATATCACATGCCGGAATTTGCCCGAAGCCTCCGGAGGAATCGCCTGTACGTATTCGAATGTGACATCCGCGGGCGAGCGCAATAGCTGCGTCCAACTTCGCCGGATGCGATCCTCGGCGTCCGCTTGGAAGCGTTCGTTGCGTACAACTTCAACATGAAACCAACTCGCCGCCTTTTGGCGGATCCGGAACTGCTCGATGCCATCGACTTCCCTGACCGCGTAGATCAACGCCAGCGAGTTCATGACTCTGCCGTCCGGAGTCACAATCGAATCGTTCGATCTGCCTTCAATCCGGTCCAGCAGGGGCAATGCGCGGCCGCATTGGCAAATAGCGTTCGACCAGGCGGCCAGATCGCCGGTTGCATACCGGATGAAGGGCGCTTCATGCGAGTACAAGTCGGTGACAACAATTTCTCCGGCCTCTCCCGGCGAGGCAGGACGTCCGGCCGAGTCCAGGATCTCGACGATCACGGCATCGGCCATAACGTGCATCCCGCCATGAGGGCATTCGTGCGAAATGAAGCCGCTGTCGCGGCCGCCGTAGCCGTTGGCGACGGCGCACCCGAAGGCTTCCGAGATGGTTTCGCGGTGATAGGGCAGCAGCACTTCTCCCGTGACAAAGACCGCCTTTACGCCTACTTTTGCCAGGTTTCGACCTTGTTTACGAGCATGCTCACAAAGCTGATAAATCGCGCTCGGATATCCGAATATCTGATTGCACGGGCGGCGCTCCAGGATGTCGAGGTAAGAGGACATCATCTCCTCATTCATCTCGAACGCCGGTAGCAGTTGCGTGGCGAACAGTTTGTCCCGAAGCGCGCGCAGGCGGTCCTGACGCGTCAACTCAACAGGCGACCCCCAGAGAGCGATCTCGGGATCTCCCACGGACACTCCCCACCAGCGGGAAACGCGCTGGCGGCACGCTACGCGCGAAGCCGCGCGGCGTTTGGCCACATCGAAAATAAGCGGTTCCCCGGTCGAACCTCCGGTTGAAAACGGTGAGAGATCCGTTGCGATTTCGGACTTCAACGATTCCCGGTGCTTGCGGACATCGGCCTTCCTTAAGACGGGAAAATGACGGAGGGCGCCGGTATCGCGAATATCGTCAGGCGAAATTCCCGCCGCTTGCATCTGAGCTCTCACATACGGCACGTGGGCATGGCAGTATACAATCAGATCCCGCAGTTTCTCCGACTGAAGCCGTTGTAAGGCCTCGGCCGGCATGCGGTCGACGGCCTCCATCTCCCGCAGGATGCGGAACGTGGCGTGCCCTTTTGCATACTCCTGAAGCCGGAAGAAGAGATTCCAGGCGACCCAGCGGCGCATATTACACCTCACCTACGCCCGACATGGCGTGAGCGCCAGCGCATTGATCCCTCCCGGTAATTCCATATACGCGGAAAAGGGACTTTTTGACCGAAGCCCACGCGCAGCCCTGCGTCATTTGCGCCGCGGACCTGGTCATGGCTGCGGCCCGTGACGGCTGCTCTATAACGTCGATTACGGCGGCGGCCAAGCCCTGCCAGTCTCCGGGAGCCGCCAGCAGCGCCGTCCGGCCGTTTTCGTAAATGAACGGAATCCCGCCGGCTCCGCTGGTGACGACAGCAAGACCCGCGGCGGACGCTTCGATGAGAGCGCCCGGAAAATTGTCCACGAGCGAGGCGTTCAGGAAGATATCGCATTCTTCGTACAGAAGCGGTAATTGCGATTGGTCCACCTGCCCCAAAAAGCGCACGCCGGAAAGCTGCCATTCGGCGGCCAAGGCGGAAAGATACTCTCTCTGGCTGCCGGCGCCTGCGATCTGCAAGGTGGCTTCGGGATACCGTTTCTGAATTTCCCGAAAAGCCTTCAATGCGGACTCGACATCGTATATCGCTTCAAGATGTCTGGCGAGCGCGATCTTGGGCTCGAAACGGTCCCGCTGACGAAACTGAAAACGCGAAAGATCCACCAGGTTCGGCACTATCTCCACGGGTATGTGAAACCGCCGCTCGATAATTTCGGCTAAATACCGGGAGGGCGCAGTGACCACCGTCGCCCGCGAGAACACAGGAGCCGCGAGCCAGCCCCAGGAGCGAAAAAATAGCGCCGCTTCTCCGCCCCTGTAATTCAAGACAATCCGTTTCTTCATCCAGCAGGCCATCAGGACGGCAGGGGAGACGACGGCGAAAAAGTAAATCCACGAGCAGGCAAAAATATGAACCACGGTGGCGCCGCGCAGACTCTGGCCCAGCGATGCGCAAAACACGGCGCAACGAATTACGGTGCGCAATCCCGGAACGCGCTCACAAAATCGCAGCGACCGCGGCAGTGGCGGGTTGGAAGGGAGCAGCTTGCCCGGCACGCCGTCCGCCTTCATCAGGGATTCCAGATAACGCGCCTGCAGAGCGACGCCGCCGTAAGGCGGTATTCGGGGAGCGATCAGGAGTATGCCGCCGTCGAGGTCGTCGTCCGTCCGTTTCCGCGTTGCTGTCCGCACTTGTTCGCTCGTCACTTGGAATCAGCCGTGTTACCCGGCAGCGAACGCAGGGCGAACTTCAGCACGCCCCCGCTTTCATCGCTGTAGACGATCATTAGCTCCTCATGATTAATGGCAATGGAACTGGTGAACCCGACCCTGTTTTGATCCACCATTTCGATTGCCCAACCGCCGGCTTTCCGATGCGCCAGCATCAGCGACCCGGCTCCCCCGTCATGATAAGAAATATAGGGCGTGCCATTGTCGTCGATCGCTACTCCGGTGCGGTCCGGGTAGGCCGCGCCCTCGATAGAGGCGACAGTTTGAATCAGCCATTTGCCGCCGGAGAGAGTCGCATACTTCAGTAGCCGGTTGGCGTGGTCTATATAGGCAATGTGGGGAGTCGCCGCCTGATCGGTGGCCACCCCTACCGACCAGCAATAGCACGGGGCATCGAGGATCTCTCTACGCCAGCCCTTGTCCGTCAGACGGGCGAAACGTAGCCCTTGATTCGGATCCTTCACATTTGCGTAGGCGAGCAGCGGATTGCCCGCTGCGTCCGTCGCAAGCTGGTTGAACTTCCCACTGCCGCTCGTATCGTCAATCGTCCGCACTTCCCAGAACTGTCCGTTCCAGTGGGCGACGCGCATGTGCAGAATGAAGTCATTGTCAGAATCCAGGTAGTCGTAGAAGGAAATGTAAGGATAGCCGTTCGCATCGACCACGATCGACGTGTAAAACGCCACCCCATCGCCTAGCCGGATGACTTTTCTCTCCCATGCGCTGCCGTTCCAAAATGCATAATGCAGGCGCCCCTCGCGGGAGGAACCAAAATCGGCGTAGGAGATGTGCGGCCGTTGTTTTGAGTCGAGCGTCAGAGAGCAGAAGCTGGCCTGCTTATCGACATCCATGAGGAACCAGCGCTTCAGCTTGTGATCCCAGAACCCGTACTTCAATTGGTGAGAACCGTCCACAATATAGGCGACATGGCCGTTTCCTTCGCTATCGAACTTGAGCGAGGAATAAGCGCCCAAACCGGAGCTATCGACCATGCCCACCTGCCATTGACCGGCGGGAGTATGTTCCGCGGAATGGCCGAGCGAGAGCGCCAGCACGCCGAGCGCAAAGCACATCCTCTTGTAGAGCCAAGCCATCACATCACCCCTCGTTGCCTTATGCCGCCGCCGGCCTCTGCCGCGCATCGGAGCCGGTGAAGGCAGCTTGCCAAATGGCCGTGTTCCGGAAATAGTCTTCGATGGTCCGGTACATGCGTTCCGCAAATTCCTTCCGGCCGTCGCACCACTGCACATAAAACCAGTTCGCCAGCGTCAATGGAAGTACTGTTCGTACCGCGGCCTGCGGCAACGAAAGAGACTCGGCATACAGCGCCATTGCCGCGGGTAGTTCCTTCACCAATCGCTGCGGCCATTGCGCCGCGCTGTCGCAGCCGGTGCGCAGCAGCGAGATGAGCAGCGTCAACAGGTCGAAGAACGGCAGATCGATGGCGCCGTAATTTTCCCAATCGATCACACGCCACCGTCCTTCGTGAAGCAGCGCGTTACCGGCGAACAGATCTCCATGCTGCGGGATTGGGCGCAGCTCCGCCATGTCGCCGGGAACAATCGCGGCGCGGAGCCCGGCGCATCCCTGGCGCACGGCGGGCGAGGATCCAAAGGCCGACACTGCCTCTAGAGGCTGACTCACAAGGCGCCGGTAACGCTCGGCCGCATCCGGCGCGGCAAACCGCAGCGGGACTGAATGCAACGAAACCACACTCTGCACCAGCGAGCGGAGATTGGCCGGGGCCATGTCCTCTGCCTTCGCGGGAAAACCGGGAACACCTTCCATCCACAGCGCCCAGAAGTTTCCTTCGCGCCCCACATGCAGTGGACGCGGGACAATGGCGGGGACTTTTGAGTGCGCATATACCAGGCTGTCGAACTCCCTTTGCGGGATTTCGGGGCTCCGGAACAGCTTTGTCACGACTGCCGGAAAGGCGTCGCCGCCATGAAACCAGAGCAGCGTAATGGTGCTGTAGTTCGGCTGGTAATTATTGAAAAAAAGACACTTCCACTCGCCGCCGGAGGGCACGCGCCAGGCGGCCGCACGCTCATTGAGAATGTGTTTCCACTGCTCGATCATGATCTCTGTATCATCAACCTCATGCGCCCGACGCAGTGCCCCTGGAGAGCAACCCGGTTGCCTTCCCGAACTTCTCCAACACGCCTTGCCAGGCTGCGCGTAGCGTATCGATTTCTGGTTCGGACAATACGCCGGCCGTCCAGACAAACAGCGCGTACGCGCCGAGAAGGGCCGACTTCAGCGCGACGGCCACCCAAAACTGGCCTGAAATCCAGTACCTGGAAAGCACATATAGGCCCACTGCCGCGAGCATGGCCTTCCCCACCCGGCCAATCGCCAGATCTAGCGGAAATACCCGCTGAGAGCAGATGTAGCTGCCAACTGTCAAAGAAACAAAACTAAGCAAGGTAGCCCACGCCGCGCCCTTCATACCGAACTGGGAGATCAGGGTGAAATTTAAGCCGAGGTTCAGACACGCCGCCACCGCGCTGACATAGCCGATCAATTTGGTGTTGTTCGTCAGGAACATCCCTAACTGGACGTAGTAGGCGAGCCCGCCGAAGACATACGCCGCCGCTACAACGGGAATGACGTCCCGCGTCGCGGCAAACTTCGCGTCCACCATCAAACTCACGATCTCCGGACTGAACAGCGACAGCCCCAAAGCTGCGAAACTCAATACCAGGGAATAAAGCACGAAAATTTGGGAAAAAACCCGACGATGCTCCGGCTGCGCGTGGATCACGTACATGCGTGCCTGCCACATTACATAGAAGGGCTGCACCAGCAGATAATTCAGCATGTAGCCGAACTTGTACCCCACCGAATATACGCCCACCACTTCCAGCGACCTCAGATGCTGCAGAAAAAAGCGATCTGAGAAATTCAAGGCGAATAAAGTCAGGTTCGAAAAGATCAGCGGAAGACCGAATTTCACCATGGCGCGGGCAGTCGCGGTGTGGAACCGCAGCCCGACTTTGCGAATCGTCCACGCGGAAAGCAGAATAGCCTGTGCCAGGCTGACGATCACAGAACTGAGAAGAACGCCTACCAGGCCGACGTGCAGCACCGCGATGAAATAGATGTTCAGCGCGAGCATCGCAAACAGGCTGCCTGACTCCACCATGACAAAAGAGCCGGATGCTTCCATCGCCCGCAAATACGTGCGCGGCGCGTTGGCGATATACGAGAGAACGAAAGATCCGAGCGAAAGCAGAAAGTACTGAGAGGGAACGGACGGGCCGAAGATGACTCCCGTGAGCGGCCGGGCTATGGCGGCGAACGAGAGAAACGTAATAACCCCCGTCACCCCTACGAACACACAGGCACTGCTGACGGCGTTGGTCCGGCCTTCGTCGGTCTTCGCCGCGGTGTAGGCCCGCAGCAGAGCCGTCGTGATTCCCATGTTGAGGAACATGCCCAGCAGGGACATGCTCAGGTCGAGAATCTCCAGCACCCCGTAGTCGGCCGGTTTGAGATAGTGCGTGTAAACCGGCAGCATCAGGAAGCCAAGACCGCGCGCCAGCAGCCCGCCTAAGCCGTACACGGTGCTATGCCGCACGGCGGTCCTAATTTCCTTCGTTACCGTCTTTCGCTCTTCTACTGTTTGCAATCCATCCCCCGCATCTCTCTACTTCTTCGCGATAATCGCAAAGGAGTAGCCACAATGCTCCAGCAGCCCGAGTTTCGAGAGCACCGTCTGAAGACCGCGCTTCAAGAAGTGGGCGGGAGCCGATGTGAACGTCCGCGCGTAATACGAGAACAGCCCGGCGCCGAGAGGGATAAAGAAGTGGGGATGATTGTAACTCGGTAATGCGACGTAAATCTCCACTTTCGTAAAGCCTGCCTTCTGCAGCAGCTTTCGGTATCCAGCCGCCGAGTAAAGGTAGTTGCGATAGCCATTCTGACCTTTTCGCCGGGCGTACCAATGCGCCAGGCGGCGCGGCAGAACGGTCACAAAGGGCAGCCCGCAATGTGGATCGGGATGGCCAAAGAAATACCCGAGACAATACCGGTTTTCGATCCCTACATACAGACTTCCACCAGGGCGAAGCAACGTGTGGAGGCGGCGCAATGCGGCTTCCTGACAGGCTTCCGGATCGTCTTCCCGGCCGCCAGGTACCCATTCGAGAACCCCGTTCAGCGCCGCCAGGTCGAAGCTTTCTTCTTGAAACGGCAACGTCCACACCGATCCTCGAATAATCGAGACATTCGAAAGATTTTCCTGCTGGAAGCGCTGCCGCATGAAGCGGATTCGTTCCTCGACCGGCTCGACGGCGACCACCTCGCGGTAGTACGTACTCAAGGCATGAGAGTTCGTTCCCATCCCCGCTCCGATATCGAGCACCCGTGCATCCGCCGGCGTATTCGATAGCCAGTGCCAGTTGGCGCGGTCGAGGTTCAATACCATGGTAGCGGCCTGCTGTACCGCAGGATCGTCGGACTGCTTTAACACCTCGCGCCAGTTATTCGTCTGCACCCGGCGATTGATATCGCGCATTTGGGCGAGAGGAACCTCTCCCCAATACGGAAACTCTTCGACGAAGTAAGGGACCCGATCGACAATGGGCCAGACTTTCGCGCACCGGCGGCACTCCACCGAAGCCGCGTCCGTTTTCAAGGCATCTCCACACGCCGGACAGGCCAGGGTCTGCTGCGCTCGTTGTTCTTCGGCTCGTATCACGGATCCGTAATGCTCCCTTCTCACGCGGCTTGGCCTTCGATTGCAAGTTGGTCGGTCTCTTCGCCCTCATCCTCGTTTGCGAACTTGGTAACCATCTTCAATGCCGCAATAAAGGCCACGATGGCAAAGTAATAGTCGAAATATGCCCGCCCCAGAAAGGCGCCTGGAACAAGAAAGCCGATGAGGCTGAACCGGCACATATTTGCATATTCGACGGTAAGGCGGTTTCCGAGCTTCTTTCCTCGCCGCACCAGCTGAAACGTGCTGAGGAAACACGAGGCTACCAGCAGCAGGTAGAAAACCAGGCCAACGAATCCGTGCTCCGCCAGTACCCCGAAATACACGCTGTGCGGCCCGTGCACGTCCCTCGGATTCGGCGCATACTGGCTGAACAATTCAGGGGTGAACGTGTCAAATCCGCCGCCCGCCACAGGGAAGTCGGAGGCAAGCGCCCAACTATACTGCCATGAATTGAAGCGCGACAGGGCCGACGCGTCCACAACATCGCCTTGCGGGTTCATCCGGTCTTTCCAACTCTGGGGCGCGAATAGCACCGCTACAATCAGCGCCACGATTCCCACCGGCAACAATATCACCAGCCGGCGCATGTATACCACCATCAAGGCGAAGACAACAACCAGGCCCAGCATCGCCCCGCGTGAATAGGTGAAGAAAATGGCGGGGACAGTAACGACAAACAGGAAGATGTACAGCCGCCGTAGCCAGGGCTTCGATTCTGTACGCGCCAAAAAGAAGAAGAGCGGCAGCGTCATGTCCAGAGCCAGCCCGAAGTCGTTATTATCCGCAATCATCGAGCGCTCGGGGCCGTATAGCCGCATACTCCCCTGCGTCAGAATCACAAACGGCAGGCTTTTGAGCACGAAGGCGCCAAAGGAGGCCGCGATCACGACAATCACCTTCCGCCAGCGCTCGTAGGAGTCGATCACGCCGACTGTCACGAGCGTCATGAGCATCGTCTTGGAAACCATAGACCAGCGGCTCCAGGTGTCGGCGGCATGATGCGCAAACATCGCCGAGTCCGAGCTCACTATGGACGTCACCGTGAACCAGACCCACAACAGCACCAGCATGAGGCATTCGCGGGACGCCAACCGGCGCATCCATCCGCGAGATGAAATCGCCATCCCTGCGATTGTGGCGACGGCAATGGCAAGTGCCCACGGCAGCCCGCTGCCAGCCCAGACATAGGATTCCGGCCGCAGGAACGCCATGATGTACCACAAACAGATGCCGTACACCGGACGCCAGACGCACACGGGCAGGCTGGCGACCACGATAACCGACATGATGATGACGCGAATTGCCATTAGGCCTCTACGATGCTCCGTTTTTCGAACACGCACAAAATCGAGCCGCGTAGAAAACGGAACAGCGAAAGCGCCGTTAAGCGCTCGTAAGCTACGCCCAAACGGAACAGTATGGGCGAAAACATCAGGTACGCCGGGTAATGATTGATAAATTGGATATCGGTTTCTTGCAGTCCGGCGCGCTTCATGGTACGGCGAAGCGCGCGTCCCGTATTGGCGCGATACAACGTCGGGTACACGTCGTCGTCGGGAATTCGAAAAATCCTACTGACCAGCCAGCGGTGCACGCGATACGGCGTCAATGCCGCCGCCAGTGAAATATAGTCGTACTTGTTCGGGGTGAGAATCACCACCTTGCCGCCGGGGCGCAACACGCGCGCGAACTCCTGGAAGACGTGTTCCGGCTCTGCCAGGTGCTCCACCACGCTGCGACAGATGATCATGTCGAAGCTGCCGCTCGAAAACGGCAGCCGGCCGACATCGCCGCACACGCCGTACGGAGCACGGGCATTCTTCGTCTCCAGTTGGCGCTCCATATCGATGCCGACTACGCTAGCCGTGCCCTGCAGTTCGCGGGAAAACCGCAGGTAACGTCCGCACCCTGCATCCAGGAGGCGGCAGTTCTTCGGCAGGTGGCGGTGGATTGCGTCCCGATACCACGAGTCGTGAAACTTGCGGCCGGAATAGTAGTGCTCATACAGTTCCGCACATTTTTGCCGATCTTTATCCGTAAACATTGCTGGCCTTTAAATACCCGCCATCTGGTACCACGCCAGTTTCCAGGCGAACATAGCGTCGTCTGCTTCCCAGGGCTGCCCGCGGCGCAGTTCCATAGAGTCGGTCCCTTGAAAATTGGCTCCCCAAATCGTGCTCACGGCTGCATCGTATCCGGCGCTTCTCAAAATGTCTTTATTCCAAGCCGCCAAATCCGGCTCTCGACCGTTGGGATACGCGAAATGCAGAACCGGGCTTTCGATTTCCGACTCGATCCGCTGCTTCGATTCGGAGACCTCCCACAACGCCCGCTCGGGAGTCAGCTTGGACAAGAAGGGGTGAGTAACCGTATGGCTTCCGAAATCGATCCCGCCTTTCTTCATCGAACGGACTTGGTCCCAACTGAGCATACGGTCCGGATGCCGGGAGCCGTCATTGACGTCGAGATCGGCCAGAAGGCGCTCCACCCAGACGCGGCGCTCCGCATCGGGCACCGCCCGTAAAAGCGAGAAGAGTTCACCGTTTGACCGCAAGCGTTCCTCAAGTGTGCGGAGGCCGAATCGTCTCGGTATATCGAATTCTATGTCGACGAACTCCCGGTCCGTGTGCTTGATAGCGTGAGCCAGCCGGCTAAACCACAGCGTCTCCTGTCCGTCGATACTGCCGGTTGCCAGGAACACCGTCGCAGGCAGGCGATACCGGCTCAGAATCGGGAAAGCATTGCAGTGGTTGTCTTCGTATCCGTCGTCAAAGGTAATTGCGAGCACGGCGCCTGGAACGTCGTTGCGGAGGCGATCCAGGGCGGAGGTCAGGCTGACGACATGGTAGTTGCGCGCCAGGAACTTCATCTGGCGGTCGAATGCCGCCACCGGCATTGCGGGGTGAAAGGGATCGTTGTCGTCGTTGACCCGGTGATAGCAAAGAATGCGCACGAGCGCGTGCTGCCGCTTCTCGACGGCAAACCTGCGCTGCCCCGCGCCCGGCGAAAATTGGTAGCGCTGTTGCAGACCGCGCGTCAAGCCTGGCAGCCCGATGTGGTAATACACCTTGGCCGCGGCATTGGCCAAAGCACCCCGGCTACTCGCCGCCGCCGTAGTATCCGGTGACGCGCCCGTCAGAACGCGCCGGCGCATCGCCAGAATCTTTTCGGGGATTGCGGGACGAATGGACTCGCGCGCCTTCTCCCGCAGCTCCGGTCCGCGGCAAAACAACACATTGCGGGCGGTCCTTTCGGCGAGCAGAATGCGCTTGCTGGTTTTGGTCTCAGCGCCCCAAATCTGCTTGTGCCACCCCGTGCCACTGAGAAAGTCGTACTCGCGCACGCCTTCTTTCAGAAACTCCCGAACGGTCAATGCGCGCAGAGCCGTGCCGAAACTCCAGTGTTCCGACGCCGCTTCATACCCTTCCTGCAGGTGGTAGTAGACACCGCCGAAAACGAAGCCGTATTGGCAGGCCACCACCGTGCCATTCCACTGCAGCCAACTGAAGCGAAGCGTGCCCCGCTCCAGCAGTCGCGTGGAAAGTCTAACGTAGAAATCGCGCTTCTTATCCCAGGCATAGACGCCCGGCTTTCCTTCTTTTGCCCAGCGCCTGGAGTGGAGGTCGAAGAGCGCGGGCAACATCCGTTCTACGGCCTCGTGCGTTGCGCAGAAGCCCCACTGCACACCAGGGCGGCTCTCGATTTTTCGCAGCAGTGCGCGGATTTGTTTTCGCAGCTTTGGGCCGATGCTGCCCAGGTAGGCTTCCCAATCTCCCGGCAGCCGCACGGTGCTGCAGGCGACTCCGGACTCCGTCCACAACAAGCCTTCATCCGCGGCGAGAGGCTTCAAAGCCGCCATTGTCGCCGAATCGCCTGCCATCTCATTCAACTCGAGCACGGTTCCGTCGCGCAGCTCGGGTTTGAGGTGGTTATAAAAAGCCCTCGTGACCTGCGGCTCGTAACCGGATTCGATGACAAAATCCAGATAGTCGGAATCATTGGAGTGATCGCCGATGAGCGAAAGCAGTGAGACCGTCTGTCCGAATCGCCGTTCCTGCCTGCGCCGCAATGGAGCGATCCCGCGCAACACGTTGCCTGCGTCGATCGCCATGAGAATGAGCAGGCTGCCGCCCTCGCCGTACGCCTCCCACCAGGACATTGCCCAGTCCCAGGTAACAAAAATGCTGAGCGGACCGGCTTTTTGAGCCAGCTCGTTCCACGGGCGCTCGAGATTGCGGAACTCGGCTTCGCTGCGGACTTCGACAACCCTCATGCCGTCACCTGGATGGGCCGGGCGGCCATCTCCCGCTGCCACAACTCCAGCACCAGCACCGTCCAGAGAATATCTCCGTAATAGGGATCGTCCGTCGCTTCGTTCTCCTGGAAGAACTTCTCGATGAACGCCTTTTTGAAATATCCGCGCTCCAAAGTCCGGTTCGAAAGCAACGTATCGTGCGACAGCTCCCTCATGCGCTTATCCGATTTCATCCAGGAAGCAACCGGAATGCCGAACCCGTGTTTCTTCTTCTTAATAATTTCCGGCGGCAGCAAGTTGCGGAACGCGCGTTTGAACAGGTATCGCTTGTTAAAGCCTTTGACCTTGAGGCGAGCGGGGATACGGCCGGAAAATTCGGCGACGCTTCGGTCCAGAAAGGGAAACCGGGTCTGGATCCCCGCCAGTTCGGACATGCTGGTCACCTTCGGAAGATCGTTATCCCCCAGTGTGATATTGACGTCGACATAGAGCAGCCGGTCCAGATGATCTCTGGCAGCGGCCCGGGAGTAGTGGTCCGCGGGAATATCGAGAATCGTGTACTGGCCGAGGGCGCTCACAAAATCCGGCGTGAAGACTTCTTGCAGCGTGTGCGTGCGCAGGAATTGGAACGAAAACATCCGCTCCGCGCCGGGCATGTTGGCGCGCCGCAGATAGTTCCGTGCTCGCCGAACCGGCCACAATCCACCCGGCAGCACCGCCGCCGCCGGCTCGATAACGCCCTTGCGCACGAATGCAGGGAGCGAGTGGTACACCTGAAAGATCTTGTCTGTGGCATACCGCTCGTTGCCCCCAAACAACTCATCGCCGCCATCGCCGGCCAGCAGGATCCGCACCCCCTGTTCCGCTGCGAGCTTCGCGCAGAAGTAGGTTGGGATCGCCGAAGAGTTCCCGAACGGCTCGTCGAACGCCGTTACCATCTTCGGCAGAGCATCAAAACAGTCGCTGGCCGTGACATTGTACGTGTAATGGCGGGAATGGAAATGCCTGGCCGCGAGCTCGGCATATTCCATTTCGTTGAACCGTTCCTCATCGAAGCCGATGGAGAATGACTTAACCGGCGGCTGAGCGGCCCTGCTCATCATTCCGAGCACGGTGCTGCTATCCGTACCCCCGCTCAGAAAGGCGCCGACCTGGTCCTTCGGACAACCAGCGATATGGGCGGAAACTGAGCTCTGCACAACGCGCTCCAGTTCCGAGCTCAGCTTCTCTTCGCTACTGCGGCCGCCCGAGTAGTAGCGCATGGACCAATATTTTTCACAGCGGACGCGGCCGTCGGAAACCACCAGCAGAGAACCGGGAATCAGCCGGCGGATCTTCTTGAAAATCGTCAGCGGAGCCAGATTCGAACTGAAATTCAGAACGTTCGCAATCGCGGCGGGCTCGATCTCCAGATCCCTCCCCAGGCTGCGCGCCAGCGCATCTACGCGGGAACCGATCAGGACGCCGTTCTCATCCTCGTACCACGCCAGGCGCTTGATTCCGAAGCCATCGGTGGCGGCAATCAAACGGCGCTCCCGGCGGTCCCAGATGACCACCGAGAACGCTCCGCGAAGCCGTTCGACAAACGCCTCGCCGCGGCGCTCATACATCGCCGCCAGAACGGCTGCCGGTCTTGCCCGTTCGCCTGCCAGGCCGGCCTCTTGGGCCAATTCGGCGGCGTTTATCAGGTCCGTGTCGCAGGCCAGAAAGAGCCGTTCACTTCCGTGGATTTCCCTCGCCGAGTGCCCGCATACCGCGACGCCGCCCACCGAATCGTTCTCCTGCAGCGTGGAGTCCGTGCGCGCGAGCGCCAAACCCCGATTGATGGCTGCCAGGATGCTCCCGGCGCTATCTCCACTTTGCTTTTGCCATGCCGCGCAGATACCGCTCATAGGGACGCTTGCCCCTCCTGCCATGTACGGAACATCAACACGCACCAGAGCATCGCGGACCAGTCGCGCTCTCTTTGCTGGTGCTGGTCCCAGCATCGCTTCAGAAACCCGGGATTCAGCACGTCATCGTGCCGGCCCACCACCTTTTCGTACGCCATGTCCTTGAGTTCTCCGCGAAACCATTCGGCGACCGGAACTGCAAACCCCTTCTTCTTGCGTTCGAGAATCGGCCGGGGCAACACGTTTTCGAGCGATTTCTTAAAAATATATTTGCCCTGGTTCTGGTGCAATTTCAGGCCGGACGGAATCCTGGCAATCAGTTCCAGGAGCTTATGGTCGAGTAAGGGGCAGCGCACTTCGAGTGAGTTCGCCATGCTCGCCCGGTCTACCTTCACCAGAATGTCGTCGACAAGGTAGGTCTTGATGTCAACGTACTGCAAACGCGACAGCGGGTCGGTCGTATTCGCGCGGTCGTAATGGTAACGGAGAACGTCCGCCGTGTCGTATCCGTTCAGCTTTCCCAAGACGTCGCCGCCGAGCAGCTTCCGTTTCAAAGGCGGCGGGCAGCACGAGACTCCGTAGAAGTACCCGTCGATCGGCGAACGCGCCAGGCTTTGCAGCGTGTTCTTCGCTCGAAAAACGCGAGGCGCCCAATCCATCTTGGGGTACATCCGGCCCATGGGCCCGATAATGCCCCGGCGCACCGGCTCCGGGATGCGGTTCCGCAGCCCGTCTTCCCACAGCGCCATCTTGTAGCGGCGATATCCGGCGAAGTTCTCGTCTCCCCCGTCCCCGGAGAGAACCACCGTCACGTGCTCGCGAGCTACTTTAGAGACGTAATAGGTCGGCACAGCGGAAGAATCGGCAAACGGCTCGTCGTAATGCCAGGCCAACTTTGAAACCAGGTCGATCGCCTGCGGCTTCACGATGTGTTCGAAGTGATTCGTCCCCAGGCTTTTTGCAAACGCCTTGGCATCCTTCGCTTCGTCGTAAACGTCTTCGGAAAAGCCGATGGAGCAGGTCGTGACCGGAGACTGAAATCCATTCATCAGCGCCACGACGGAGGAAGAGTCTACGCCGCCGCTTAAGAACGCCCCCAATGGCACTTCGCTCATCAGCCGGCTCTTGACGGCGGTGCTGTATTCCGCGAGCAGCATTTCGCACCATTCCGATTCCGGGCGCTGGCGGTCGTCCTCGAACTGGAGATCCCAATAAGGCGTCTCGCGAATTCCAGAGGCATCGGCGATGAGATAATGCGCCGGCCGCAGTTTTCGCACCGAGCGATATATCGTCTTGGGCGCGGGGACGTATTGCAGAGAAAAATAATCCGAGAGCGCTTCTACATCGATGTCTTTCGGAATATTGCCGGCCGGCCACATTGCCTTGATTTCAGACCCGAACACCAGGCGCTTGCCGTCCCAGGCGTAAAACAGCGGCTTCTTCCCCAGGCGGTCACGCGCGAGAACCAGCCGCTTGCGGCGTGCGTCCCACAGCGCGATCGCGAACATGCCGCGCAATTCGGCAAAGCAGTTTTCCCCGAGCTCTTCGTACAGGTGGATGATTGTTTCGGTGTCCGACCTGGTCTTGAAAACGTGCCCGCTCGCAAGAAACTTCCGGTTCAGTTCTTCGAAATTATAGATTTCGCCGTTGAAAGCGATCCAGACGGAGCCGTCCTCATTGGCCAGAGGCTGGTGCCCCCCGGAGAGATCGATAATCGAAAGACGGCGATGCGCCAGGCCCACGCCACCGCTGTTAAAGAAGCCCTCGTCGTCGGGTCCACGATGCGTGATCGTGTCCGCCATGGCTTTTAGTGTGTGGCGGTGGACCACCGCTTCCGGTCTCGAATCGAAAACTCCGCAGATTCCGCACATGTTTATGCTCCGGCCACCGCATGGGCTGTTCCCGTAAACGCCTGTCCGGCGCTCTCGTAGATCTGCCCGTAATTTCTCACCATGGAATCTACGGAGAATTTCTCCCGAACCTGTTTCACCGCGGCGTCGGCGATTTGAACCCGCGAAACCGGATCGGCGGCAAGCCTCAGCAAGTGCTTCGCAAGAGCCGCCGGATCGCCCACGGGGAACAGTAGCCCGCATTCGCCATCAACCACAACTTCCGGATTTCCGCCCGCCGCGGTAGCCACCACCGGCAGCCCGCTCGCCATGGCTTCCAGCAATGAATTACAAATTCCCTCGGTAATCGAAGTCAACGCGTAAATATCCAGTGCCTGCAGCAGTTCGGGAACGCGGCTTGTCGAGCCCAAAAAGACGACTTTGCCGCGCAATTGCGGATTCGACTCGGCCAGCGATTCGAGCTTCCGCCGTTCAGGCCCTTCTCCCATCACCAGAAGGCGCCAGGCCCCTGCCACCTCGCCCGCCATTGCCGCAACGCCCGCAAGAAGGGTCGCGTGATCTTTAACGGGAAAGAGATTACCGACGCAGCCGATGCAAAGTTCGTTCTTCGATAGCCCCAATTCAGCGCGCACCCGGGCGCGAACTTCCGCGTCCGGGGAAAAGCGCTCAACGTCGACTCCATTGTGTAAGACGGTGATTTTCGCCGCCGGGAAACCGGTCCGTTCGGCATGTAGATCGCGCAGTTGCCCGGAAACCGTTAGAACCCGGTGCGCCAGGGAGAAAGCCGCCCGCCGGATCAGGGTACGCCTCCACGGTTCGCCCGCCGCCCACGCCGCGTCGAGCCCATGCTCGCTGTGAATGACCGGGCAGCAACGCGCCCAACGCGCCGCGAAGACGGCTTCGATTGCAGGCCAATTTCGTGAGTGCACCACATCCGGCCGCACCTCGCCGATCACTCGCGCTAACGCGGGAATCTGGAAACGCGAACTTGCTTGGGTCCTTTGCAGGCACATCACCTGCGCGCGGCCCGCGATGCGTTGCGCGTTGTAGCCCAGCGCCCGGATTGTGCAGACGATATGCTCAAAGCGGCCGGCGTTCAGGCGCGTGACTAGATTGACCAGCCCGTTTTCCAGCCCTCCCCGGCCCAAGCTGTCGACAACATGAAGAATTCGAATGGACCGTGGCATTTGCTACGCTACTCCGACAGCGCCATAGGAATTCTGCTTGAGGGGCGCGGCTATGAGACGCGCGTACTCCTGGTAAAGAATCTCTTCGCCCTTCTGCCAGTTCATCGCTTCACGGCCGAATCGCCCCGCGTTCGCGGCCATCGCTTCGCGCGCCGAAACGCTCCGCATGGCTTCTATGGCCTTGCGGATCTCGGCTGTGCTGTATTCGGGAAGAACGATGCCGCACGAGGCTCGGCGCACCGTATCGGCGATCTCTCCGAAATCGCCGGTGATCAGCGGGCGGCCGGCTGCCAGCGCTTCATAGAGCTTATTTGGCGCGCTAAACCGCGTGTTGGGGTTTTCCGGATCGCATCCGTAATACACGACGTCCCCGGCGCAGGTGTACTCGGGGATGTCTTTCCCGCGCACGAAGCCCACGTAGACGATCCGCGGGTTTTTCGCCGCCTTCTCCCGCACGAAATCCTCCATGACGCCGTTGCCGCCGATCAGCGCATATACGTCCGGGCATTCGTCCACAGCGTCCAGAAACTCTTCGAGCTTGCGGTCTTTGAGCAGGTGCGTGATGCAAACGATCGTCAATGCGGACGGCGGAATCGACAGCCGCTGGCGGATGGCGGCAATCTGCGCCTCGCTACGGGTGTATTCTTCGAGCCGCTTCCAATTCCCAACCACGACGGCGCGCTTCGCCCCGCGGCCTTCAAAAAAGCGCCGGATTTTCTCGCCGACTGTGATGAGCAAATCGACTCGCCGGATCAGGAAATTTTCCAGCAGGTACAGCGTGCGGCGCACCGCAGGATGCACGCTGCCGGCGATCATGTCGGTGAAGCTTTCGTGGGCGTCGAAGATAACCGGCTTGCGCTTGACCTTGCCTAACAGGAATCCGGCCGGCAAGGTGTCGAGGTCATGGCAGTGAATAGCGTCCCATTGGTTGCGCCAGCCCCGCCAGATCAACTTGAGATACAGCCATGCGTAGAAGAACAACTGCATGGTGCCCCGCCCGTGAACCGACGGCAGAAACACGCGCTCCACTTCAATGCCTTCCATTACTTCCAGGGGCGGATGTTTTAAATCTCTGTCCCACGCCAAAATCCGGACGCGGCAGCCCATCCGCACCAATGCCAGCGCTTCCTGACGCACGCGCGCATCGGGTTCGTAAGCGTTGCTCAACAACATCAGTATGGATGCGGGATTCGTCGAGGTTTGGCGTGTGGCGTTCATAAGCAGAAGTACACCCAGCCTGATAAAGGGGCGGTTTTTGGCGGTGCCATCTCGATCGCTCCCAGCCGGCTGCATTGGCCGGGGCGTGGTGGGTAGGGTACCAGGAAATCTGGTAGGCGCGGCAGGATTTGAACCTACGACCCCCCTGGTGTTTATTCAGGGTGCTCTAACCGCTGAGCTACACGCCTATGTTCTTCCACGTCAAATCGAGGGAATCCATCGGATCACCTTAGGCCCGAGAACCTTTGTCCAGCCAAACGGCAGCCGCCGCCAAGCCGCGACCGGCAATTGAAACTTCTTGTCGATCGGACTGAGGTGCGGTACCTCCTTTGCCTTTACCAAGTGGTATTTGTAAGGCAAGTCTGTTTCCACCATTGACCACGCCGACTTGAACTGGCAGGATCCCGTTCCCCGCTTGCTTCTCCCGAAGTCGAATTCGCGGGCGCCTTCCTGGCAACTCTGCGCTATCAGATTCCAATACATGAAATTATTCGGAGAATCCTTGTGATAGCCTTGCAGCGCGCCGCCATAGTATGGCATGACGATGTCACGAAAATAAAGGGACATCACGCCGGCAATCGCTGTCTTGCCTTTGCGAACCCCGAAAATTCGCACCTGGCCGGGAAAGATCTCGCGCAATTTGCTAAAAAGCGCCCTTGGGAATACAGGCGTCCCCAGATGATGGACGCTGTGCGCGTAGATTTCGTAGAACTCCTGCTCGCTCAAATCCTCGGTCCACTGCAGTCCGGCCTTCAACGACTTCCGGACTGCATACCGCGTATCCCGCGGCAAAGCCTGCAAGAGCCTTTCGGGCCCCGGTGAAAGATCCTGCGTGAAGGTAAGATACAGGTCCCTGCCCGGCAGCGATACCGCATACGGATTAAAGCGGTTCCGCATTTCCAGGTAATTCACGTTCAGCCGGTTCGCCAGTTCGCTGCCGGCGTCCAGAAGGCGAAAATAGGAGTCCGAATCATTTGCACAAATTCCCCCGTATACGGCCAACGGGAGGGAAATGAGGGAATTGCCGAGGACAACGTTGCGAACCAGAGCGATCGGAAACACGCCGCTGATGCTGCCGCCCCGAAACGCCACCAGACGAAAACACTCGCACTTCAAAACCGCCTCAGTGACTTTCGCCCATCCCGAAAGATGGAATAAAGTCCCAAAAGGCGAGTCTAGAACGAATCGGTCCCAGTCGCCTTCCTCTCCAGGTTCCAGGCGCCGGACTTGAATCTCTGCACGGCTCTCAATGATTTGGGAATCGCTTCGCTGCCCATGGATGTCGTTAACCATTGGTCTCAGTAGTATTGGTTGTATCGCCGATATTTTGCAACTTGGGTGCCGCCATTTAAAACCGTGCCCACCACACGGAACGGTTGAAGCTCGTGTACAGCCTGTTCGAATGCCTTCCGGGTGGTTGAAAACGCTCGGATTACAAGCAGCGATGCGTCACAGCAGCCCGCCAGCAATTGGGCGTCCGTGACCAGCATCAGCGGTGGCGAATCGACGACCACGAAGTCGTATCCTTCGGTCATTTGCTGCATCCGGCTTTTCAACGTCGGAGCATTGAGCAATTCCGCCGCAGATAACTTGGAACTGCCCTTCAGAACGAAATGAAAAGGAAGTTCTTCGGATTTGAGGACAACATCCTCGATGGACGCAGTGCCTTCCACCAGATTGCTGAATCCCGGCGGTCCCTCGACTCCCAACCATTTCCCCAAACTGCCCTTCCGCAGGTCGCCGTCGATCAGCAACACTTTACAGTAAGGCAACATGGAAAAACTGAGCGCCAGATTGAAGGCTGTGACCGTCTTGCCGTCCTCCGGCGTCGGGCTCGCGACCATCAAGGTACGAAACGGCCGCAATTCCTGTTCCTGCAATAGCTTGGTGCGCAGCCGCCGATAATGTTCCAGGACCACGGAATCGGCGATGTGCGGAAGCACTGGGGCCTTATGGTCCAAGTGGGTGTGAACGGCTACCGCGCTAGGCTCCGCGGGCGTGAGCGCTGCTTCCGGTGCAATTTCCTCCGAATGGATACCAGCCGGCGCCACTGCTGTAAGCGCCACGAGCGATTCGTGACGTTCCCGGTCACGATTTTCCTCCGGCATCCGGGAGGCTATATTCTCGAACGCGCTGCCGCCTTTAGGATCCGACAACCGCGTCCGGCTTGCCTCCTTCAATGCATCATAGAAACGACTCATATAAGATCAAGCATCAGCAACACAACATCGCCGACATTCTCCTTCCACTATTTCAAGAAACCCATCCATTGCGAAAAGAACCCCAGACTCTTTTGCCTGCTCGCATAGCTCTCTAGCGGCATTGACGCTCTCGCTGCGGGAGTCTCGGCCGCGGGAATCTCCGCCAGGCTCTCCCGCAGTTTAGCGTCGAGCCGCGCCACGACATCGTTTTGCGGTTCCGCGGAGACCGCATCGGGCACGGCGCGCACTAATTCCAACTCCCGCGCCGCCTCGTTGACGATGAAAGGCGTGATGTTCGGGGATTGCACCGCAAACCCGATGCGCAAAGCCGTATCGGCGAGCGTGTTGATGAGGCGCGGCAGTCCACCGGCAAATTCATACAGCGATTGAATCGCCGCGGCCGTAAACAAGCCTGGCTCCGAGTGGCCGGCTTGCGCCAACCGGTGGAGCATGTATTCCCCGGCTTCTTCGGCGTTCAGCGGTTTCAAATGACAAATGCACCCGACCCGCTGCTTAAGCTGCCGCAGTTCCTCGCGCCGTAGAGTGACGGCTAATTCAGGCTGGCCGGCGAGAACGATTTCGAGAAGCTTTTCCTGAGGCGTTTCCAGATTCAACAACAATCTGATTTCTTCCAGCAGCTCCGCTGGAAGCCGCTGCGCCTCGTCGACGATCAGCACGGCAGGCCGACCTTCTGCGCGGTACTGCTTGAGTGCCTCTTCGAGCGCAAACAATTGCTTGGTTTTGGAGGCCGAAGCGCAGTTCACGCCAAGTTTGAGCAGAAGAAACTCGTAAAACTCCTCCCGCGTGAGCGTCGGAATCGTGCACATTGCCGTAAAATAGCGGCGGCGCTCCAACAAGCTCAACAGCGTATATAGAATCGTCGTTTTCCCCGTGCCGGCCTCGCCGATTAATACGCTCAGCCCGGGCCGCGTGCAGACACTGTAAATGAGGCCGGAAAGCGCCTCCCTGTGCTGCTCCGTCATGCAGATAAAATTCGGATCGGGGCTCAGACGGAACGGATGTGTTTTGAAATGATAGAATTCCTCGAACAAGTCTCCCTCTCCCTTAAAACACCTGCCCTCGATAATGCAGCACCAGAATCACACAACCCGTTACGAAGGTCACCAGCACGCCAGAGATAACGGCAATCCGCAGACGCCGCTTCGCAACCGCCCGGTCGGCATGGGTTGTGATGATGGGGATCACTTCCAGTACTGGGAGCCCGCTGTATGCGGTCAGTTGCTCGGAGGAGGTAATGGACATGCCCAGGAACTCCGACGCGAGTGCCAGCATTAAGCCGATCACCATACCGGCGACGCCGCCCGCTATGTTCAGCAGCGGCCGGTTCGGGCTGGAGGGGCGCTCGGCGGGTTGCGCCGGATCGAGAACCTTAAACTGTTCGCCCTTATTCCGCACTTCCAATTGCGTCGCCGTCTCGGCCGAAAGCTGGTTACCCAGCAACTGCGTATAGTGCACCTTGGAAATCTCGTAATCTCGCACCAAATCCGCAATTTCCTGCTCCCGAACCGGAATCGCCTCCACCTTGCTTTGGTACTCCCCTACGAGCTTCTTCAGGCGTTCCTGCTCGCGCTTGTGCTTTGTGATTTCTTCGTCGTAGGCCTTGATCTGCGATTGCAGAACGGGATTGACGTAATTCATCGGCGCGGGCTTAATTGCTTTCGGCGCTTCCGCAACTTGCGGCGCCGGCGGCTGCGGAACGGGCACGGCGACCGCGGCGGTTTGCGAGGCCTGGTTCTTTTCTTCTTCCGCAATCTTCGCCTTCAGCCTATGAACGTCCGGGTGTATGTCCGTATACCCATGCGCCAGCAACGACGCGAGTTTGGCTTTGTCGCTATCGAGCGGTGAAGTCGCGGGACCGGAGGCTGGCGGTTTGGGACGGTCTCCGCCTGCGGACGGCGGCTGCGCGTCGTCGATTTCCACCACCGGCGCGGCCTGCTCCATCATCGATCGCAAATAGGTTTTCTGCTGTTCGGCGCGGTTCAGAGCTTCCGATTCAAGCTGTAATTGCGACTGTAGCTGCCCGAGCAGTTGCAGATCTGCCGCCTGCTGCTCGGGCATTTCACCAATGTGCCGGAGTTTGAAGTCCCGGAGTTTGCCCTCCTGGATCTCCAGGGCTTTTTTAGTTTCCTGCAATTGGTTTTGCAGGAACTCCGTCGTTCCAGTCACCTGATCGCTGCGCGCCTTCAGATTCTCTTCGATGAACAATTCTGCAAGTTGCGTAGTCACCTGGGCGACCAGGCGCGGGTCCCTCCCGCGATACGTGATCTTGAACGCTTCCAGATCCTGCGCGCCGCCGTTTATCGGACTGATCTTGATGTTTCCCCTCATCAACGCGATCACGTCTTCGCGGGCCATCTTCTTGCGCTCTTCGGGATAAAGCTTGAGCGTGTCGATGATTTTTTGCAGTAGCGTGGCGCTCAGCATCTGCTGGGTCAACGTGCCAAGCCGGTTCCGCACGTCGCCCGTAATCGTCGGTTTAACGTACGTCTCAGGCACCTTTTGTGGATCCACCAGAATGGTGGTATCGGATGTGTAGATATCCGGCAGACGGCTCGTCACCGTAACGGTCAGCGCCGTAACGGCAATGAAGGTGCCCGCCACCAGCCACCATCGGTGGCGAACGAGGCGAAGGTAGTGCTCCGGAGAAACCTCAAACCCTCGCACAGTACTTTTCCTCTGTTGATCGGCGCTAGTTGGCATGACAATCTGTAACGGTGGAAAGAGCAAATAACAAGCCAAAACCTAATAGTACTAGTACTAATGTTATGGCGACGTCCTCCCATCCACACCGACGAGGCAGCGCTTCATCTCCGGAATCAACTTGCGGGCAAATGCGACACCTTCCGCCGTGGCGCCCGGGGTATCCGGCGTCATCAACCGGACGATCGATCCCCCGGTGCGTCCGGTAATCAGCGTGTCCCGCGCCAGGAGCAGCTTTCCGATGTATTCGCTGGCAACGATACGCGTCTTCGATTGATACCAGTAGAACATCACCTCACGGTTATCGCCGTTCTCGATCGAATATCTGTTGACGCGAACCGGCGCCCCGTCTACAGGTACGTCCGCGGATCCCAGCTTCCAGATTTCCCAGCCGGCCCCCGGCAGGCAGTGCTTCGGCGAGTGCATGCTCTCTCCGGCGCGCTGCTGGGCGTAGTAGGCCACGAAGACTTCCATGCGCCGGCCGGCCTTTTCATAGGTTCGCGCCAGATACGCCGTCGCATTCAGCGCGTGCGCCGGCCCGTCGGGCAGTTTGTGGTCGCCTGCTGCAACCCAGCCGTCGATCTCTGTCGCTATGCTCGCCAGCGGCGCTGCCAAAACCTCCGGAATCCGCCGCTCCGTTAGGCCACCCGCCATCAGTGCGCCTGCGAGCAACGCCGCCGTTCCGGTATATCTGTATGAAAAGGACAGACGCATTCCCTTATTCGCGATCCATCACACGGTGCAGCACTTTCGCCATCAAGTACAGAATCCCGAACCCGGCTACAAAGATCAACCAGCCTGAGAACGCATGATAGAAACCCAGGGCGAATTCCTCGTTGTGATCGGCGAGGATCGCCGTCCCCGCAACCCGCACTACATTGACGCCGATCGCCAGCGGAATGGAGATGGCGACAAGCAGGATTCGCGCCGCCACGCCGTTACACCACACAAAACCCAATACAATGCTGCCCACGACCAGCGCCGATAGAGAATGCAGCCCGCTGCACGCCTCGGCGACACCGAGCGATATGCTCGCAAGCTGAATGATGTTGCCGTCGCGGAACACGGTCACCCCAAGAGCCTGAACCATTCGCGTGGCCGTCTCGGATGCAAATAACTGCAGAGGCGCAGCCACGGAGTTGTAAAACATCACGGGCAGTGGGACCATCGTCGCCAGAAGCAGCAGCGGAAACCCAAGCGCATGTAAGCGCCGGCGCCCCCAAAAGGTCCAGATCAGCCCTGCCAACACAATCACAAACGAGATCCGCGCCAGAAAAAACTCCGAGGCGAGTTTCCCTAGGATAAAGACGCTGCAACCGAACGCCGTTAACAACATCCCCCGGCCTTCGGGCACTTCCGGCAGCGTCAAAATATAGTCGCGGCGAAGCCAGGCGACATAGAAGGCCAGTGGCGGGAGTAGCATGCCCTGCGACCACGCAGGATCCGTCCACCAATCATGGGCCATGTCGGCCAAAACGCTCCCGAAGATCACACCGAGTAGCGCCACCAGTCCTAAGATTCCGAAGATGCGGATGAAATCCGGAACATTCGCATTGCTGCGACTGCTTCCCTCACGGGGGCTGATTCCAACACCGCTCATGATGATGCGCTACTGCTGCACTTTTTCTTCCACCCGCCCCACCGTGATCTCCGGCGGGCCCCGTCTGCCACGGTCGTCAGGGAAAAGGGACGAAAGTTTGATCTATTTGAAAAAAAATGGATCTGGCCTCTCGGAAATATCTGAAAAGAAGTACTACTTCGCGTGTGGAAGGTAAAATGCGTCACAAGACAGTCATAATCCTGAATGCTTCGTGTCTTTAACCATTACGTTTCGATTAAGAGCTTCATTTTGATGATTGTCGAGATCGCGATCATCATCTTATCGTTGATCTGCGCGGTAGAGGTACGGTTTTGGAACCACCCCGCCGATGTGGCTGCCTACGTCGTAATGCCCGATTTCGCTGTGCAGTTGAGCGTCGTCGTGCTGACCTGCGTTCTGTGTTTCTACTGCAACGATCTCTACGATCTGCATCCCGGCTATTCGGCGGTGGAGTCGGTACTCCGCGTGGAGCAGGCCCTCGGCACCGCAATCCTGCTGCTGGGGCTGTTCTACTTTCTCTTTCCGAGCCTGCTGCTGTCTCGTGGCGTCTTTGTCATCGGAATGGCGCTCTCCGGATGCTTTCTCGTTCTCGGCCGTAAATTGCTGAATTCCGCCTGGCAGTTGACAGCGCCCGTTCAGCGCACCGCCGTCCTGGGAACCGGCCAGTTGGCGTTGGATGTAGCGCGCGAACTTGCCCACCGCGAAGATCTGAATATCAAATTCGAAGGTTTTGTAACTGCCGGCGCTGCCGCGGATACTGACGGCACACTGTTCGGGTTTCCGCTGCTCGGAGGCGTCGCTCAAATGGACGCCATTGCCTGCCGGTGCAACCTGGCCAGAATTATCGTTGCGCTCGAAGACAGACGGGGCACATTGCCCACGCGCGAACTGGTCCGCCTGCGTGTCCGCGGTTTGCGCATTGACGACGCGACCACCGCGCTTTCCGGGCTAACCGGCCGTATTTCGCTGCGCACCGTAAAACCGAGCTGGTTCGTATTCTCCGACGGCTTTCACCGCTCCCGGTGGAACGAAGTTATTAAACGAAGTCTCGATCTTGCCGCCGCAGTTATCGGCCTTTTCTTATCGTCACCCGTAATGCTTCTGGTCGCATTCGCCGTGCGGCTCGATTCGAAAGGGCCCATCATCTACCGCCAGATGCGCGTCGGGCACAAAAACAAAGATTTTGAAGTCCTGAAATTCCGGTCGATGCGGGTGGATGCGGAAGTTCTCGGCGGCGCCCAGTGGGCCACCCAGAACGATCCAAGGGTCACACGCATCGGCGGCTTCCTCCGGAAGTACCGCCTGGACGAGCTGCCGCAATTCATCAATGTGATCCGCGGAGAGATGAGCTTTGTCGGACCGCGCCCGGAAAGGCCCTGCTTCGTCGACCAACTCCGCGAAGAAATCCCTTACTATGACGAGCGCCACTCCGCAAGGCCCGGCCTTACCGGGTGGGCGCAGGTGTCTTATCCCTATGGCTCCACTGTGGAAGACGCCGCTTGCAAGCTGGAATACGATCTCTTCTACCTGAAGAACATGTCCTTGTTCTTCGACCTCGCCATCATTCTCAAAACCATTCGCATCGTACTTGGCGGCCGCGGCAGCCGGTAGCCGGCGCGTCCGCGACCACCGTGAGGATATTGTGGCCCCGGCAGCCGTTCCCGGCTCCGAACTGCAAGTCCTCACTATAAGGGACGCCGTCCCTGCGACGGAACGGACGCCTTAACCGCCGGGCGCACCGAGCCGGATCGACCCTACGGGCGGTGCAGGATGGACAGGGCGCCTCCGCGCGGAGGCTCTCGATCGACGGCGCGCCTGATGTGCTGGCGCGCCTTGCCGCCGAACAATTCGTAGAGAGGGGTTTCGAGCGCCTTGCCCGGTGGACCTCCCGCGGGAGGTAGGGGCGGCGCCGGACGCGGCGCTGCTTCGCCGGATGGGCCTGTCGGCCTGGGAGGCCGCGGCACTTTCAACTCGCGCTCACGCATCCGCGATCGAACCCGCAAGAGCAGTTGAAATCCCGAACCTTCATTCCACTAAAAGCAGATAGTTAGCCGAGGCTGGCGGGCGCGAATTCACGTCCCCACGCCAAAGTGGAACTACACGACTGGAATATTCTTTTGTGGAGGATTGCGAAAGAGGAAGCTAACTTAACCTGAGGGGGAAACTTCGGAAGAAGGGACTTGAGGAGATCGCCCGAGAGGAGGTCGGGAAGGCTTTTAGCCCCCCCGACCACAGGAGTTCCTCCCGAAAGTTACGCGTTGCGGCGTACTTTGCGGCGGATTGCCGTTACCGTGAAGAGCAGAACGCCACCAAAGAGCGTAACTGCCGCCGGTTCCGGAACGGCATCCAACTGGATGTCGCCGCTCGCAGCTCCGTCGGTGGTTGGCGCGGTAATGGTAAAGCTCAAGCCCAGCGAGTACGGATTCGCCGTATTGCCTGCCGTCAGTGCGTCGGCGCTATAGTGGTTGGGCGGCGTAGTAAACGTCTTCGTAAAGAGCGTTGTGCTGCTGGTGGCAGGCGTACAGGTGTTAGTCCCGGCGGCACAGATAGTATTGTTGTTGCCTCCGAATGCCTGGAGGACATTGGCGGTTGTGCTCAACGTCGAGTTGCCGTCCGCGACCACCTCGAATTGCGGTGTGTTGGTGGTATATCCATCGGCCATCGCTTCGATCGTAATCGTTCCAGCAGTCCCAGCCGGTAAGTGGCTCGTTCGGGCGCTGTAACTCATATCGAAGAACGGATTGATCGAATTGTCTTTCGTGGCGACATCCGATGTAAACGAGTAATTACCCACAGTTCCGGTGAACGAACACGACGGATCCGGGCACTGGATCCAGCCTGTGTCTCCGATGATTGTGGTGCCGGCATTATCCGTGTTAACAATGCGGACCTCGACCGTGGCGTTTGCCAGCGGCACGCCGAGGAAAACGGCGATACCAGCAAGCGTTAAAAGCGCTTTCATAGAACTCTTTCTCCTCTGCCGCCGGAGCTCATTACTCCTGCTGGCGCGGTAGGCAAGGCACTTCGACTGCCAAAACTTCATAGCTCATATCCCGTTTATTTTCTTAGGATTACACTGCCATCGGGAAACCCCGCAAATCCCAAACTTCTGGACTGTTTGAGAACGGCTGGGCTCCGCGCCTTAATTTGTGCGAAGCAGGCCCTGCGCTGTTTTTGCTTCGGGCAAATTCGGGTTCAGCTTCAATGCCGCGTCTAGAGCCCGCCGACTGCGTACCTGATCGCCGGATTTGGCATAGGCCATAGCCAAATGATAGGTCCATACCGGATCCGCTTTATCGGACGCGGCACGCTCCAGGTACGGGATCGCGACCGAATAGAGGCCCTTCTGGTAGAGGACCCACCCCAACGTGTCGCAATACGCCGGCCGGTCGGGGACGAGCGCGACCGCCTTTTGCGCGTACTTCAAGGCTTCCTCGGGTTGTTTATCGATCAAGAGATAAGCGACGTTATTCTGCGCTTGCGCATTATTCGGCTCGTTGGCGGCAACGCGCTGGAAATTTGAGAGCGCCAGATCGTGCTGTCCCTTCATCTCTTCCAAATTCCCCAACCAGAGCTGCGCCTGCCGATTGGCGCCATCCTGGGCCAGTATGCCCTGCAGACGTTTCTCGGCATCGTCCACCTTCCCTTGCGCTACATCCATCTGCACTAGGCGTAAATCCTCCGAGACGCCGCCGGGGCTTGCCGCTTTCGAGGCCTCAAAAGCCGCCCGCGCCTGCGTTTTATCCCCGGCCGAAAGCAGCATCATGCCGAGAAAGTCCTGAACTTCCGCCGATTTCGGATGAGCCGCGGCGTATTCTTTCACCTTTTGCACCGCCAGCGCTGGGTTCTTCTGCGCCACATAGGTTCGCCGGATGGCGTCCAAGGCCCGTATGTCGGTGGGATCAAGATTGAGCGCCTGTTCCAATGACGTACGCGCTCCAGCCATATCTCCGTTGCGGGCCTTCCACAGCCCATCCTGAATCAATAAATCGGGAGTCTTCGCGGCGGCGAGGCCCTGGTCGATTCCCTTCCGCATCTGCGTCATTTCGTTGAGACCCCAGAGCGCCCAGTTTCGCTCAACGATCGACGGCACTGTAGCGCGCTGATAGGTAGGCGCGTCATCGAGCAAATCGAGCGCTGCCTGGTATTGCTTTGCGCCTAGGTAGCTGTTTGCCAGTTCGACGCGAACCTGCAGCAGGTCATGGTTCAGATTCAGCGCCGACGCCAGTTCCTGCCGGTAGGTCAAGGGCCTTCCCTGCAACAAGTTGAGCTTTGCAATCACGTAATGCACTTCAGGCGCGGCCGGCCGCAGTTTCAGTACCTGGTTCAGATCCAGTTGCGCCTGGGAATACTCCGTCTTTTCAATCTCGACCTCGGCGCGTTGGAGACGGGCATCGGCGTCCTTGCTGTTCTTTTTCAACGCGTTTTCGAGCACCTTCTCGGCATCGGCGCCGCGGTTCGTCTTTCGGTAAGCGATCACTAGATTGGTGCGCATTTGCCGGTCGTCCGGGTTGTCCTTGGCCAGATGCTCGAATTCGCGAATCGCCTCAGCGCCGCGGCCCGTGTCGAAAAGATAGATTGCATGGCTGGAACGGTATCCGTCGATAGAACTGAGGCGCTTGAAGCTCTGTTCCGCCTCCTGTTTCCGTCCTTCGGCGTCCTGCAAACGGGCGAGATCCAGCAGCGCGAAGCCGTTCTGCGCATCCAGGGAAAGCGCCTCCTGAAGGGTCTTTTCCGCCTCCGGCCGTTTATTCTGCGCCAGATATAACTCCGCGAGATAGCGCCGCGCTTCCGCCGACTTCGGCGAATCCGCGCACAGCTTTCGCAGGACAGTTTCGGCGCCCTGTGAATCGCCGGTCGCGACCTTCGTTTGCGCCAGCATCACCGCGGACGAGACTTCCTGCGGAGCCTGCGCCAACGCCTGCTCCAGAAGCGTAGCCGCGTCTTGCGATTTGCCCAATTTCAACTCCGTGAACGCCAGCGAATTCAACATCTCCGTGGTCGGCGTTCCGCCTTGGATCAACTCATTCAACCGGCGCTCCGCTTGCTTCAGCGCTTCGGGATCCGTCTGCGTACTCAGGAGTTGGGCGATTTTCAACCGGGCGCCGACGTGCTTCGGATTGAGCGCCACCGCTTTCATGAATGCGGCATACGCCATATTGCCGTCCCGCAGCTCCAGATAGCCCATGCCTAACTGGTAGTACGTTTCGGCATCGTTCGGCATCGCCTTCAGCGCGTTCTTGAATTCAAGCAGCGCCCGCTTATAATCCTTGTTCTGGAGAAGTTGCTTTGCACGAGCCAAAGACTTATCCCTGCGCTGTTGCGGAGTACTCGCACAGCCTGCCAGGAAAAACACAGCCATCATCACAATCGCAATTCGTTTGACGTCAACCTTCATGACACACTCCACGTGGCGGGTGGATTAGCCCGTCTGCACAAAATCAACTTTGAAGGGTCTCTCCACGCACGTTGCGTACCATTGGGGCTGCAGCTGCGTGCCCCTGACGCTTCCGGTGTCGCATTAGCGTTTTTGGTCCGCGCCGCCGCAATTTGCGTCGAATCCCAAACTGTCTGGCGCATCACCAAAATCTGGTATGCCGCAGGAGTGCCAACCCTCGCGTTTTTGCCCTAAGTTATTCAATTAAGATATGTTCCGAGCGTGGCAATCGGGTTGCTTGCAACGTTCGCACGCATACGCTTACGGATATAAAGCACCGCCCGCTGTCGATGCTGCTTCGCGGCATTAGTGCCTTTAACGGAGCAGCGCGATTTGGAATATTTCCCAAAACAAGGCTCTCCGGCAAATATCAGCCGGAAGGAGAAGACCACATTGTCTAAGTTCACATCGGCCCTTCTAATCGCTTCCAGCCTACTCTTGTCGTCAGCTCTACTCAGAGCGGATACCCCGCCCGTGCTGAAGATCAACGACAACAACAATAACGTCATCATGATCGACGACAGCGGCGCCGTTGTCTTTAGCGGTTCCTGTACGCCCACGACGTGTGTTACCACTTCGATCTCGGCGGCGCCTGGATCGATCGTCTGGGGCGGCAAAATTGGGAGCTTCACTCTCGCGTTCTCCGTTGGCACATCGAAGGAGCCGAGCGCTCCCGCGCCGCTGTTGGACCTCTCCATCCAGCACCTCTCCACCACTGCCGGCGGCACCGTTACTTTTCAATGGACCGATATCAATTTCAATGTGCCCAGCGTCATCGGCGGTCAACTCCTCGCCAACGGCACCATGAACGGCAGCGGATCCTCCACGTACTCCGCTTACTTTGACGACACCAACGCGGAATTCGGGACGGGCACCCCGCTCGGCGCTCCTGTGACCGTTACAGGCACCAGTATCACCAGCATCAACAAGACAGTGAATGGCCCGGGACCGACGGCCAATCCGTTCTCTATGACGGAGGTCGCTACCTTCGCGTTGAACCCCAATGCCCTGGTCAGCGTGGACGTCCTTTTCCAGGCTTTGCCCGCGCCCCTCACCCTGAAGTGCGGCAGCGCTACCGGCATCGTCGGCGCACCCTATAGTTCCGCCCTGATGGCCGGCGGCGGTGTGCCTCCGTATTCGTATTCGATCTCCACGGGCTCCCTGCCCAACGGCCTGACGTTGAACCCCACCACCGGCGCGATTACCGGCACGCCAACGGCGCCCGGCCTCTTCTCTTTCACCGGCCAGGTGGCTGATTCTTCCGGGGGCTCGGCGGATACAGCAACCGCTTCCAGCGCCTGCTTGATTAATGTCACCAGTCCGCCTCCCATTGCGCTTTCCTGCTCTGCGGCCACCGGCGAAGTCGGCGTTCCGTATAACTCCGGCTTTTCGGTAACGGGTGGCATTCCGGGCTACACCTTCTCCATTATCTCGGGCAGTTTGCCTGACGGTCTTTCGCTCGATACCACCACCGGTGCAGTCACCGGCACACCGAAAACGGCCGGATCGTTTCCCTTCGTGGTTCAGGTCAAAGACTCAACCGGCCTTTCTGCCGGAACAACTACCAGCAATTGCGGAATCGTTATCAATCCTGGCCCATCGCTCACCTGCTCGACGACTTCCGGCGGTGGTCAGGTCGGCGTCCTCTATGACAGCGGCGCCATGTCCGTCACCGGCGGCACCCCTGGCTATACGTTCTTCATCGCCAGCGGCACTCTGCCCGCGGGCCTGACATTGAATCCCGCCAACGGCGAAGTCACTGGCACACCCACTGCGGCCGGATCTTTCTCCATCGGCGTGAAGGACTCTAGCGGGCAGATTGCTACCGGAAACTGTCCCATCACCATCGTTGCACCGCTTGTCCTCACTTGCTCCACCACCTCAGGCGGCGGCGAAGTCGGTGCCCCCTATGACAGCGGCGCTATGTCCGTCACCGGCGGCACCCCCGGCTATACGTTCTTCGTTTCCAGCGGCACTCTGCCCGCGGGCCTCACGCTCAACCCGGCGAATGGCGAAGTCACCGGTACGCCCACAGCGGGTGGTTCCTTCTCCATCGGCGTGAAAGACTCCAATGGTCAGATTGCCACCGGCAATTGCCCCATCACCATCGCCGGACCGCCCGTCCTCACTTGCTCCACCACCTCAGGCGGCGGCGAAGTCGGCGTCCCCTATGACAGCGGCGCTATGTCCGTTACCGGCGGCACCCCCGGCTATACGTTCTTTGTCTCCAGCGGCACTCTGCCGGCAGGCCTCACGCTCAACCCGGCGAATGGCGAAGTCACCGGTACGCCCACAGCAGCCGGCTCCTTCTCTATCGGCGTGAAGGATTCCAAGGGTCAGATTGCCAGCGGCAATTGCCCCATCACGATCGTTGGCCCGCCCGTCCTCACTTGCTCCACCACCTCAGGCGGCGGCGAAGTCGGCGTCCTCTATGACAGCGGCGCCATGTCCGTCACCGGCGGCACCCCTGGCTACACGTTCTTCGTTTCCAGCGGCACTCTGCCCGCAGGCTTGACCTTGAATCCCGTCACCGGTGAAGTCACCGGCACGCCCACTGCAGCCGGTTCCTTCTCTATCGGCGTGAAGGATTCCAATGGTCAGATTGCTACTGGTAACTGCCCCATCACCATCGCCGGACCGCCCGTCCTCACTTGCTCCACCACTTCCAGCGGCGGCGAAGTCGGTGTCCTCTATGACAGCGGCGCCATGTCCGTCACCGGCGGCACCCCTGGCTACACGTTCTTCGTCTCCAGCGGCACTCTCCCGGCTGGCCTCACGCTCAACCCATCTACCGGCGAAGTCACCGGCACGCCCACCGCGGCCGGATCCTTCTCGATCGGCGTGAAGGATTCCAAGGGTCAGATTGCTACTGGCAATTGCCCCATCACGATCGTTGGACCGCCCGTCCTCACTTGCTCCACCACTTCCAGCGGCGGCGAAGTCGG
>Ga0134126_10000147_pt1 | contig 94487 bp, 167 predicted proteins | sample KB31752_FD_96881 | JGI IMG/M metagenome (GOLD analysis project Ga0134126, IMG submission 96881) | Terrestrial soil microbial communities with excess Nitrogen fertilizer from Kellogg Biological Station, Michigan, USA - KB3-175-2 | ecosystem: Environmental > Terrestrial > Soil > Unclassified ...
CCTGTCGGACGCCTACCGGGCGATCCGGTGGCGCCGCACCCACCCACTCAGCGAGTGGATCGGCATCTAACACCCCACTCCAACACTCCCAGAAAGGAGACCACCGTCATGAGCGCCAGGACAATGAACCGGCTCACCCGAATCCTTGACACGCTGACACCGGCGCTGATTGTCCTGGCGCTCGCCAGCTTCGCCCTCGGCCTGTACTGCGCCTACCAGGGCTATGACATGAACGGATTCGCCGGCGACGCCGCAGGATTCGCGTTGCTGACTACCGCCACCGCCAACCTCACGTCACACGACCCCACCCACTAGCCGAAACCAAACCAACCCTAGAAAGGGCGTCACAATGTCCACACCAACCACCACCGTCCCGGCCGCACCGAGCTACCCGCCCCCGATGGTTCCGCGGACGAATACGCTCGCGATCCTGTCGCTGGTGTTCGCGTTCGTTTTCTGGCCCGCGGGGATCGTCCTTGGTCATTTGGCCCGTAGGCAGATCGCGGAAACCGGTGAGTCCGGTCATGGTTTGGCCACGGCCGGTCTGGTCATCTCTTACATCGGTTTGGCGTGCGCGGTGCTGCTGGTCTTCGGCATGGTCGCCGCTGTCGGTCACGCTGCTGCGATCACCGGTGTTCACGGAGTGGGGGTGATCCGCTGACCACACACCTAATGTCACGAGGCGCCTGACCCGGGAGAAGGGGGACCGGGTCAGGCGCCTCTTTCGTGTCTAGGTGTGGCCGCGGTTGATGGCTTTGACGTTCGCGAGACTCATGCCGGTTCGGCGGGCGGTCTCGGCTGGCCCGTATTGGGCGGCTTCCCGGCGTACGTCTTCATCCCGGATGCGTCGGATCCCTTTCATGCATTCGGCGTGGTCGGCGAGTGCACCTTCCGCTGCGGCGATCCGCTCAAGTCCGGGTGGCATCGCTTCGAGTTCGTTGATGTCGGGGCAATTTGTCACACCGTGACGGTAACGCGCTCACCGAATATCCGCATCGCAGGGTAACGGGCTAGCCGGATATACCGATATGCTCAGTGAAGGAACCACACGCACTGAGAGAAGGCCCCTGATGAGCACTCAGACCGAGACCACGAAGACCGTGGCGGTCGCCCTCGCCGTGAACCTCGGCGTCACCGCCCTTAAGGTCGGCGCCGGGTTGCTCACGGGGTCGGCGGCGATGCTCGCCGAAGCAGCGCACTCCCTGGTGGACTGCACCACCGAAGGTCTGCTGATGGCCGGTGAGTGGCACGGCCGGTACTGGGCGAAGGGCCCGCACCTGTGGGGCGCGCTGGCCGCGGTGAGCATGTTCGTCGTCGGCGGCTGCTGGGGCGTGTACGAGGGTGTGAGTAAGATTTTCGGTGGCGGCGTGGATGCGTGGCCGTGGGTCGCCCTGGCTGTCCTGGCGATCTCCGCGTTGATGGAGTTGACGAGCTGGCGCACCGCCTACCGCACGTTGGCCGTCGAACGTGACGGGCGCCCGTGGTTGTCGTACCTGCGGACCACCACGAACACCTCCGCGAAAACCGTGTTGGTCGAAGACTCCAGCGACATCGGTGGTGACGTGTTGGCCATGGCCGGTATCGGCCTTGGCATGGTCACCGGTTCACCAATTTGGGACGGTCTAGCCTCCGCGTTGATCGGGTTGTTGTTGGTCGGGTTAGCGTTTGACCTTGGGCGGCACAATCTGCGGCTGCTGCTCACCAGGCCGGTAGCTGTAAAACCGGAGCTTGTGAGCGCGTGACCCCTACGGTTTGGTATCCTTTGATCAGTCCGATCGTTCCTTGGTGGACTATGGTGAATGGTTCGGCTGGGCCTGGTAGCGAAAGCGCTGGGCCCAGCTGGTAACGGTGAGCACCCGGTTAGGTCGCGGCGCGGTGTGGGTTTATGCTCCCCCCGGGATCCCCCTGGACACACTTGATTGCGAGGAGACAGTTGTATGGCGCAGAAGGTAATCACCGAGTTCATTGACGATATCGACGGCTCGTCAGCAGAGCGGACGTTCACGTTCGCCGTGGACGGGACTGCCTACGAGATTGATCTGTCAGCGGAGAATATTAAGGAGTTCCACGACGCTGTTGCGGGTTTCGTGGAGAGCGCCCGCCGGGTGTCGGTGTCGAGTGCTGGTAGGCGTGGCCGCAAACCTAGTGGTGGTAGTGGGTCGGGTCGGTCGCGGGAGCAGACTCGGGCGGTGCGGGATTGGGCCCGCCAGCAGGGCCACAGCATCAGTGAGCGGGGTCGGATCCCTCTTGAGGTTCAGCGGGCGTTTGAGCAAGCGCATGGTGGTTTAGTCGCGGTGGGCTAACCCGCGTCACCCACAAAAGCGGGAGGCCCCTCACGGTCATTGGGTGAGGGGCCTCCCGCTGTCCGGGAGGGTTAGTCGTCCCAGCGCCAGAAGCGGTTGCGGTGCCCCCAGCGGTCCCGGCGCCATTCCCAGTGCCCGCGCCAGTGGTGATGGCCACGGTCACGGTCGTGGTCGCGCCAGTCGTCCCGGCCGCTGCGGGCAAGCCCAGCGGTGAACACGTCAGAGACGAGCATCCATGCCTCCCCAAAATTGCTGTCGTGTGGTGTCTGTTTCGTTGACGTTCGCCCTGTTGTTACGTTGCCGTGGCGTATGGGTGGTTTACCCGGCGTGACCGTGGTTGACACCGTTGATGACGACGCTGAAACCGAGGGCGTAGCCGAGGAAGCCGCAGGCGATCAGGAACACGACCAGCGCGATCGCGAAGGACCAGGGGATCTTCGGCCAGTTCATGGCATCGTGGTGGAGTTGATGATGGGGATGACGTCGTCGGGGCCGCAGATTTCCCATTGGGTGTTGTGCCATTGGACGGGGAAGGTGCCGAGTTTCGCGGGTAGGGCGTCGGGGTGGTAGTTCTGGACGATGCCGAGCTGGCCGCCTGGGCGGCGTTGTACCAGCGTTCGTGGTGGGAGCGGCGTCGGGTACGGGCGGTGTGTTCGCGCGCCGGGGGAGAGTTGGAGGCCGCGGAGTGGTTTCCGGTGCTGGTTCATGCGCGGTGTGTGTCGTCGAGGAGAAGTCGCACCCCGGGGGCGAGTAGCCCGTCGTGTCGCGCTGCCCGCGCCGCGGCGTCGGGTGAGACACCTGCGGCCACCGCCCGGGCCATGAACACCGCGACTTCGTACTCGGCGGGCAGGAAAACCCGGACCGAGCCCGACCCAGGCCCGGGGTTGGCCGGGCGCAGGAAACCTCTACGACACCAGTAGTCCACCTGCCGGTAGGTCACCCCCAGCGCGGTCAGGTCCGTGGCGCAGGCGTGGGTCTCGTCGGTTGTGGCGCACGTTGAGCACCGTTTGGCGTCGTCACGCGGTTCCCATGTGCGGTGTGCGGTGTTGAGTCCGCAGAGGGCGTGGCCGTTGCGGACGGCGTGGGTGATCCAGTCTCGGCGCCGGCCACCGTTGGTGATGCGGGTGCGTGGTGTGGCCAGCCATTCCACTGTGGTGGTCATCTGCGGCCCCGGATTTCGATGAGTTGGGGTGTTGTGGTTCGCGGGAATGCGTCGAGTAGCCGGTTGAGGTGGCCGAGGACATGTTGTTGCCGTCGGGTTGCGTCTCGGTCTGTTTCTGGGGGTTGCCAGGAGTCGAGTAGGTCTCGGAACCTTGCGGTGGCGCTGTAACTCCACACGCTGCGTCTGTGACAACCCGTGAGCATGTTGGGCACCTCCGACCCGCCGACCGTGGACTCGACAGGGGGGGGCTGGGCGGGCACGTGTTGCAGACCCCGGGTCGAGCGCTGCCGTGCTCCCGTGACCTCCCAAGGTGCCCCGGCTGTGGAAACGAGTAGGGGGCGAAACCACAGCCGGGGCGGTCAGGGGATACATTCCGGCACCGTACGGCCCCTTGGGGCTGAATATGCCGGATGGTTTGCACCGTAAATGACGGTCAGGGAATTCGCTAGGTAGGGTCGGTGAATTCGCCTCGGTTCGTTACGGACGGTGCTTGGTGGGTGGTCGCGTAAACTCCCGGGAACCGTGTGGTGAGCTGCGCGTCTAGCCCGGGTGATGGGTCGGGTTGCGGGGTTGGGGAGGTCTCTGGTGGGTGTCCCCGGATGGGGTGTTGAGATCGGGTCGTGGTGGCGTCGTGTTGTCGCTAGGGTGCGGCGTCCCGGTGTGGTGTCGGTGTGGCATGCGGAGCGGGACGAGAGGCTCGTCGTCCGTGGGCCGGTGGGTGGTGGGCGGCATCGGCGGCCCGAGTGACCGCGGTGTGGCGGCAAGGCGGCAGTGTCCCGTTGCACGTGTACCGGCAGCGGGGTCCGATACCGGATCGGCGACCGTGGCCGGATGGTGATCCCCCGATCGCCACGTTCTGCGACGCTGCTGACGCGGAGTTGGCGGTCCGCGCGGTTGCTGCGTTGAACCCGGACCGGCTCCGGGACGCGTTGACGGAGGTTTTCGGCGAGACCGAAGCTGATCCGCGGCTGGACGTTGAGGGTGTGGCGGGGCGTCTCGGTGAGATCCTGTCCGGGGGTATTGATCCGTGACGCGGGGGGATCGGTTGTGGTTGTTGGCGCTGGTCCTCGGCGCGGTCGCTTTCACCCACGTGAGGCTCGCGGGCCCGTGGCAGCTCGCGTTGACGGTCGTGTGGGTGCTGGTGTTCACGGTCACTGCGCTGTACCCGCCGCGAACACCCGCCCAGTCCGGGTGGTCGGCACCTCAGGACCTGGTCCGAGCTCAACTCGAGGCGTACGCCACCGCCGGGTTCACCGAAGACCAAGCTAAGGCGCTGATGCAGGAAGCGCTGCGTACCGCGATCAAAACGCAGGGCGGCTGGCGCCCATGACCGACTGGCCCGGCGCGCGGATTGATGAGCACCCCACCGCCCCCATCCCACAGGTGGTGGTGCCGGGCCGGCATCGGCGCCTGGACCCCGCAGCGTGGCATCCCCGGACGTTGATGTTGGCGACTGGCCGGTTGAAGGTGATCGCCGCGGGGTTGGGTTTGGTGTTGGCGGGTGGCGTGTTCGTGGTCGCTCCAGCGTTGACGGCTCAACGGAGCTCGCTGCCGGTCCCGGTTGTGGTGCCGGTGTCGTCTTCCCCGCCGATCCCGTCGCTTGGGGCGGTTCCTTCGTCCTCGTTCGTTCCGCCGCTAGTCCCGGCGCCTCCTGCGCCGCCGGTCAAGCGGCCACCGAGGCGCACCGTCGCCGCGAAACCGTCCGTCGCGGGGAAGCCACCCGCCCCAGCCCGGCCGTCACCACCACCACCGCAGCCCGTTGCGCCACCAGCCCCGTCCTCACCGGCGCCGGTGGTGGTTGTCCCAACCCCGCAACCCCCCGCGCCTGTCATTCCCGTCGTGCCCCCACCGGCGGCGCCGTCCTGGCCCACCACATCCACAGGAGAGGACGGCAACGACTGGGGACACCCCCGCTGGCGTGGCCACGACGACCGCAGGGACGACGACAGTTGGGGCCATGACCGAGACCAGGGGGGCGACAACAGCGATCATGGTGGCTACCGGGGCGGGAACGACAACCCTTCCTCGGACGACGGAGGCCCGCTCATCAACATCGGGGGCCTGCCGTGACGAACTGCGCGTGTGCCTGTCACACCGGCCCCTACACGCCGTGTGACATCCCAGGCGGCTGCGGGCACTTGCATCGTGTGGATCGTCTCCCGAATTTGCGGGCCCTCGCCGGCCACGGCGACATCCCCGCACCAGCAGCCCGGCAAGAACGGCCCGGGTGGGCGTGCGCTATCCACCTGCCACCCAAACCCGGCCACACCTGGCGCCCCGCCGACGAGGGCTACCGAACGTGCGGCGCCTGCTGCAACCTGCTCCACCGCTGGCTGTCCCCCCTCGGCGTAGACACCGAAGGCCGCCCCGACAACCTGCCCTACCTCTACCTCACCCTCGACCCCCGCCCAGGGAACAACGGCCCAGGACGCCGCTCCCCCGGGTTCGCGTCCCGCTCCCCCGGCTCCGACCACGTCATTTCGATGCGTGACGCGCGGACAGTGCAAGTAGACGACACCGACCCCTGCTCAGCAGCGGCGATCCTCCGGGCTTGGGTGCTGTGGGTCTGGGACGAACGCTACGACGACCAGGCACTGAACCACCCCAACTACCGGCAACGCCGAACCGAACTCCCAGCTACTGTCAACACCGCCGCCGCGTGGCTCGACCGCAACCTTGACTGGCTCACCCGCCGCGACACCATCACCGACTTCCACGCCGAACTCAAAGAGCTACGCCGCAAACTCCGCGCCGCCAACGGTGACCGCGGCCAGCCCCCCGTCGGGCACTGCTTCGAGCAACTCACCGACGGCGAATGCGGCGCCCCGATCTACATGCCCCGCGGGGAGAAACCCCGCGCGCCAGACGAACCCATCACCGACCTCCCCGAACTGGTGTGCCCCGCGTGCCGATCCAGCTACACCGGTGTCCGGCTGATCCGGCTACGACTCGCCGAAGAAAAACAAGCGAAAGCAGCCGCAGGTGCTGGTGATCCAACGCGATGAAGGGCTGTGGGTGGCGGATCGGGAAGCCCTCGCAACGTGGTTACGGCGCCCTATCTCAACCATCCGCAAGCATTGCCCGATCGTGGGCTACCACCCAGACGGCAGAGCTCTATACGACATGTTCACGTGTGAGCAGATCCTGGCCTCGATACCTACACGGCGAGGCCGGTCCGTCCCTTGACCACCCGCAAGGTGCTAGTAGCATGCGCCCGGGCGGTGAAGTGTGCCCACTTTTCGCCCCGATCCGGTGTTTCCCGTGCTAGGAGACGGTGAGAGCCTCACCGTCATCATCTCCGGGTGCGCCATGCTCTGCGCCGAGCAGCCGATCATGGCCAGCGTGTGGCTGGGCCTGTTCACCGCGACGCTGGTCATCACCGTGATCGACGAGGACATCACCGACGCGCTCGAGCTGAACCGCAGGGAGGCGCTGTGATCGCACTCGGAGCGCACCGTCGCTGAGGCTGGAGGACGAAGCAGCATAGGTGCGACCTACGTCTCACGTCCCGTGATGGCTCGCCTCCGATCCGCACTGGTCTGGGGAACACCAGCGAGTGATGGCGAATCCATTGAGTAGTAGAATGGATGCGTAAAAGGACCCGGGCGGGTGTTGGTAGCACCCCCCGGGCATGGCCAACCTGATGAGAGCAGGCGACAATGCTTGAGGATAGTGCTGCCACCGAACGCTGGCTACCCGTAGTCGGGTATGAGGGGCACTACGAAGTATCAGATGCTGGACGTGTTCGCAGCCTAGATCGCACGCTTCCTTACGGAAACGGGTTCTTCAGGAAGCACAAGGGCGTAATCCTTGCGCAATCCGATTTCGATGATTATGGCCACAAGGGTGTGGTCCTTAGCATGCGTGGTGTTCACGATCAGGCTTCTGTCCATCGGCTAGCCCTAACGGCGTTTATAGGGCCATGTCCAGATGGTCTTATTGGTTGTCACAACAATGGCGATCCGGCGGACAATCGTCTGAGTAACTTGCGCTGGGACACTTATTCGGAGAATAATTTAGATCGCGTCCGGCACGGAAACGATCCTCACAGGAACCGAGCGACTTGCCCTCTGGACCACCCCTTGGCGGGGTTTAATTTAGACCCAGGACAGTTGGCCAAGGGGCGCAGGACGTGCAGGGCCTGCATATGGGCACGCAATCTACGAAAAACAGCCGAGGACTTTGATTTAAAAGCAACAGCGGACGAGTGCTACGTAAAACTCGCGCTGGGGGTAGTTCCGATAGCGCACAAGCAGCGAACACACTGTCCGAGGTTCCACTTGCTCGTGGCGCCCAATTTGATCCGAGCGGCCGCTTTGCGTGGGTACCGAACCTGTTTAGCGTGTGATCGTGCGCATGGTGACAGGCGACGCGCTCTTAAGGTCGGACGTACAGTAGATGTAAAAGAAACAGCCGACGAGCACTATAAGAAAATAATGACAGGAGCGGCGTAAGATGATCGCGCTCGGGATAATCTTGCTCGTTCTTGGTTACTTCATGGGTATCGGGATCCTCAGCACCCTTGGCGTAGTGCTTTTGGTGGTGGGGATCATTCTGATGCTGTTAGGAACAACCGAGTACGCCGTCGGCGGCCGGCGGCACTGGTTCTGATGTGACTATCCACGAATGTTTGCCTCTGCCGCCCGTCCCTCCGGGCACTGTTGAGGAACGCGCACGGGCCCGGCTCGCTGCTGCGGCGCTGGCCCGTGACGCGGACGACCTGCGTTTCATCCTTGACGTGCTCGCGCTGTGGCCCGCGCAAGATCACCGGGGCGTAACTACGGCCATGTAGGCAACGCCTCCCGCGGTGAGGCGTCCTTTACACAAACGCACGAGAGTCATCCGGGTCGGGGACACCCTAAGGAGAAGTATGGTTACTTTCGGTAAGCGCGTTCTGACGGTCGCTGGTCTCGTCGCGGCCTTGTCCACTGCTGGTGCGGGCGCGGCGTTCGCGGACACCCTGACCCCCATGGACCACGACCGCGGCGGTCACGGTCTCGGGCTCGGCCTGTTCGGTCATCACGGGCTGCTCGGTTTGCATTTGGGTAGCTGGTGGCATCACTCTGGCCCGGTCGCGGTTCCGGTGGGTTACCCCGTTGGTGTTCCGGTGGGCTACCCGGTGGGTGTTCCGGTTGGCTGTTCGATGGGCTGCGGTGGTGCTGTTGCCGCCCCCGTGGTGACCGCCCCCGCGCCGTGCCCCGTGGATCTGCCCGCGCCCCCGCCCCCGCCGGTGGTGGCCGCCCCAGCCCCCTGCGGCTGCTAACCACGGTTTCGCGTCCCAGGGTGATTCCCCGCGTCTCCTGACCGCGCGGATCGGCGCTCACCGCGCCCCCCTGGGCGCGGCTGGGGCCGGCACCGACCCTCCGTCGGCCCCAGCCACCCACCGTCCACCCCCCGCGGAAGGACCCCCGTTCGTGATCTACGCAGCCCCGCCGCCTCACCCTCACCCGCCGATCGTCCGGCAACACCACGGATACCGGGATGACCACAACTTCAACCGGGACCGGCTGTACTTCGGTAACGGCGCCCGCTGGGACTACGGCGCCGACTACTTGGACGTCACCCCCGCGTGGTGGACCGCCAACACCCAATGGATCGTCCTCGAAAACGGCGAATACCTCTGGCGCGCCCCCTCCGGCGCCCTGCTCCGGGTCCACCGTCACCGCTGAGACGGGCTGAATCAGGAGGCCTAATGCCGACGTTGACGATGCAGGATCGGCCGTTGGGGCTGCTCGCAATCGTGGATGCCTGCCGCGCCATGGTCACGGCTTGGGACACGGCAGCCCGAACCGAGGATCTTGAGCCTACGTTGAATGAGTTGTGCCGAGTATTAGAGCCGCGGATCAAGCTACTCACCGATGACCGCAGCACGCCCGCTGATTCGTGCTGACAGCAGTATGTCCATTGTGGATGACCGTTCGGCGATGAAACCCGGCCGCTTAACCACGCGGATGTAACAAAAGGGTTTCCCCGGGGTGGCGCGGGATGGCGCACTACGGCCCATGATGTCATCGGGCCACGGTCGACACCATCGACCCTCGCGCCGTTGCCGTAAGAGGATTCCCCGGTTCGTTCTTGGCGCCACCGTCACAGCGGTCGCTGGCACCATCGCGCTGGACACGGGAATGGCGTACGCCGACACCGGCGGCGTCAACTGGGGCGCCATCGCAGCCTGTGAATCCGGCGGGAACTGGCACATCAACACCGGTAACGGCTTCCACGGCGGTCTCCAGTTCAGCCTCCCCACGTGGAGATCGCACGGCGGCATCGGTCTCCCTGAACTCGCCACACCTGCGTTGCAGATCTCGGTGGCCAACAACGTGCTCCGTACCCAGGGTTTGGGTGCGTGGCCGGTGTGCGGCCGTCACGCTCACGACGGTGGCCGCTGATGGCCGGCAAACACCGCAAGCCCAGTCCGGCGCGGGAACTGATCCCCACCGCCGCTGGCGCCACCGTCACCGCGCTCACCCTGGTCACCACCACCGGCACCATGCCCGCCATCACCGCACCCGTGAAAACCGAGGCGGTCACCCAGCCGATACGCCGACCCCAACCAGCAGTGCCACACGAGCCGCTGATGATGCTCGCACCGCCAATGCTGGCCCCGGCGTCCGTTGAGTGGTACCCGTCGTACACACCACCACCGCAGTACTACATGCGGCAGCGACCGGTTGTGCAGCGGCAACAACCCAGACACGCATCGTCGGTCATGACGCGCACCGCCGCACCAGCACCAGCCCAAGCGCCAGCACCCCGACACGCCGCGCCGCAACACACCCAAACGCCCGTCCCACAGCAAGCGCCGATCAAGCAAGAACCCGTGCTCACCGCAGCCGTGAAAGCCGTCCACGCGGCCGTGTCCCAAGTCGGATCGCGATACGTCTGGGGCGGCGATTCGCCGGGCTCGTTCGACTGCTCCGGGCTCGTCCAATGGGCCTACCGACAATCCGGGATCAACCTGCCCCGCACCGCCGCCGCGCAAGCCGGCGCTGGACGACCTGTCAGCATGTCCGCGCTACGACCCGGTGACCTGCTGTTCTACCGCTACGGCGGCGGTATCGAGCACGTCACCATGTTCGTCGGGAACGGGCAAATCGCGGAAGCAGCCACCTTCGGCGTCCCAGTGCACGTAAGACCGCTCTACACCGAGGGCTTGGTCGAAGCCAGACGACTCATCAACTAGCCCGTCGGTAGTCAGGGTGCGCGTGCTCCGCGAAGTCGTCATCGTCATCGTGATCGGCTCAGGAATCTGGGCCGCCCTGAGCGCCACAACACTCTGGCAAGTGCTGTGGCTCGCCGCGGTCATGCTGCTGGCGTCGTTGGAACTGTTCCCCGCACGAACACCCTGAACGGTCGGGGGTGGTGGTCGTGCCCGGCCGCCACCGACAGCGGCCAATCACCACCACCATCGCCTACACCCTCCTTATCGGCCTCGGTGTCCTCGCCTGCGCCGGCCTGCTGGGGCTGCTCACCCTCGCCCTGTTCGAGTTCATGCTCTCCACACCATGAGGAAACCCCGGGGGTACGTGGGATGCGCCGCCATCACCACCCCGCGAACGTCGCCATCCACGACCGCAAAGCCACCATCGACCAAAACGTGGACCGATTCGTCACCAAATTCGGATCAGTGCAATATTTGGCGTGGCAAACAGTGTTCATCGCAGTCTGGATCGCCCTCAACGCCGCCGCCTGGGCGTTACGGTGGGACCCATACCCCTGGATCCTGCTGAACCTCATCTTTTCGACACAGGCCAGCTACGCGGCGCCGCTGATCCTCATGGCACAAAACCGGGCATCCGAACACGACCGCTTACGCGCCGAAGAAGACTACAAAACGAACAACGACACCCTCACCGAACTCAGGACACTCCGCGCGGAACACGCGGACCTCCGCACACAACTCGCCACGCTGCTATCGAAACCAGCCCGGTAGGCGGTAAACGGATGCCCAATATTGACGCGATCCTCCAGTGGCTGCAACACCCCACCCACCCGATCCTCTCATGGACCCTGCTGGTGGTCGGTGTACTACTCGTCTGTGCGATCCGCGTCTACGACAGTCACTCCGGACGGTTTTGATCGACTACCTAAATTCGCGGGGTGGTTAAGCAATGAACCGTTGGCTGATCGGCCTCAGCCCATGGCGCTAGAAGGAACCGGCGGGAAAGAACGCCACCCGGAAGACTACGAACGCCTACACCGTTACTGGACCCGCGGTGAGGGCCTCGGCGAATGGGCTGAGGCCGACGACCCGTGGACCGAACTATTTCACCACCTCGCGAAATTCATGAACCCTGACGAGGCGAAACGCACCGCAACCGTGTGGTTCCACGACGTTTTCGGCTTCTACCCTGGCTCTGATCTGAATCGGGTCACGCACGGTAAGCCACCGCGGGGGAAGGTAGTCGGACCAGGATGACGGCCAACCTGTTGATGCTCGTCCCTACGCGGCAGCGGCCTGGTAATGCTGATGCGGTGGTGAATTCGTGGCAGGCCACCTCCGGGGGCTGCTCTGAGTTGTGTTTCGTGGTCGACGAGGATGACCCTGATCTGAGTGAGTATCGGTCGCGGTTGGCTGATACGCCGGGTGTGTGGGTTCACCCGGTTGGCAGCAGGGGTATGGTCGCGGCGCTCAACGCCGCCGCAGTGCACTACGCCAGCCACTACCGGTTCCTCGGGTTCATGGGCGATGATCACAGGCCGCGCAGCACCGGCTGGGATCGTCGGTTCTGCGAGTGTCTCTCCACCGGTGTGGGTGTGGTGTACGGCAACGACCTGTTGCAGGGCGAGGCGATGCCCACCGCGGTCGCGTTGACCTCGGACATCGTCCGCACACTCGGCTATTTCGCGCCCCCATCCATGATCCATCTGTGCGTTGATTTGTGTTGGAAGCTGTGGGGTGAGGCGCTCGGGCGGATCACCTATTTGCCGGATGTGGTGATTGAGCACATGCACCCGGCTGCGCGTAAGGCGCCGATGGACGCCGGGTATGAAAAGGCGAATAGCCCGGATCGTATGCGTGATGATGCTGCCGCCTACTACGCCTACAAGGACGGGCAGTTCCACGACGACGTTGCGAAGTTGAAAGCGCTGCTGTGACGGCGACCGGGTTCCGTGCTGGTACAAGCCGGAATCCGTGGCTTTGCTGAACGCTAGAGGAGGAATCATGGCAACGTGGGTTCGGATGGCCATTGGTAGCGACGACGTAGACGATTTCACCTACTTGAACATGGATCACGTGAAGCAGGCGCAAGTGACTCCCACCGTCTCCGGGCCGTCCGGGTACATGATCGAGCTAGGTGGAGAAGGGCCAGCCGACTTCGGCGCGGTGTACGGACGGTGGGACACCGCTGCGCACGCTAACGCTGCGCTTCAGCTCTTGGTGCGTGGAGTCGATTTCAGTGCGACGACCGGTGAGGCACTCTGATTAGGTAGATGTTCGATCCGCAAGCCCTCGCCACAGCGGTCGCCAATGGCTGAACACAGGTTTTTCGAAGGCCCAATCCCGTACGTGGCCACTGCCGCATTCCACGCGAACCGCGAACGAGCACCACACCTTGAGCAGGACATGCACCGTGACCGGCTCCACCGAACCGCGCAACTCATCCGCACCGTGCACCCCAACTCCGTAGTAGACCTCGGCTGCGGCGACGGCGGCCTCCTATCACTCATCACCGACATCGACTCCTGGGGCTACGACTTCCAACCCTCCAACACCGCCGGCTGGGCGGAACGCGGTGTGACCGCCGAGCTCCGTGACGTGCTGCACCCCGGCGCGGATGTTCGATGGGGCGAACTAGCCGTACTAACCGAAGTACTCGAGCATGTCACCGACCCACATGGCGTCGTTCGATGGACCGCGCGCCACGCGAAGTACGTTGTAGCGTCATCACCGCACAGCGAAACACCGCACAACCACGCAGAGGAGCACGCGTGGGCTTGGGATGTTGACGGGTACCGTGATTTGTTTTCTCCGCACTGGGAGATACTCAGCCACGACACTGTCGGCTGGTGCCAGATCGTCCTAGGACGGAGCCGTCACCTGTGAAACGAGCTCTGATCACCGGCGCCGCTGGCATGATCGGCCGCCGCTTTTGCGAATATTTGTTTGACCAGGACTGGTTGATCACCCCGATAGACACCAAGTCTCCATATGTTATAGACGCGCGGCAGTTTTTTCGCGAAAGCAATGATCGGTACGATCTGGTTTTGCATTGCGCCGCTCACGTCGGCGGTCGACTCGACATCGAAAACCGGGTCGCCTACATTGGCGCCTACAATGTCCAACTCGACGGCGCCATGTTCGAGTGGGCATTACGTACCCGACCGGCGCATATCGTGTACTGGTCAAGCTCGGCTGCCTACCCCATTGAGTACCAGACAGGGCAGATCGAAGTGTCCTTGCATGAAGATGACATCGATCTGATCAGTCCCGATGCGGCTGATTTCACCTACGGCTGGGCTAAGCTCGTCGGTGAGCGCCTCGCAATAGAGGCACAGGCAGAAGGGCTGAAAGTCCATGTCTTCCGGCCCTTCAGCGGATGGGCAGACGACCAAGACACCTCGTACCCGATGGGAGCCTACCTTGACCGGGCACGCCGACGAGCCGACCCATTCACGGTCTGGGGAGACGGTGAACAAGTACGCGACTTCATCCACATCACCGACATCATCATCGCGACCATGGCCGCAATTGACGCAGATTACCCCGGGCCACTTAATCTCTGCACAGGTGTACCCACATCGTTTAACACCCTCGCCAAGCTGGTCACCTCAGCCGCCGGATATTCGCCTACCATCGAACACGACCGAACCAAACCAGTAGGCGTGCGCTACCGCGTCGGCGACCCCACCGAAATGCACAAAATCTGGGTGCCGCAAGTGACACTTGAGGATGCGATCAGATCAGCTCTAGCGGAGTGAGGTCGACATGACAACCACCGAACTCGCCGACATCACCGACCACATCCTCACCGAAATCCGCGCCATGCTCGACCACCGCGCCCGCCAACACCGACACCGCGCCGTCACCATCACCACCACAGCCGCCACCATCTGGGCGCTCGCCGCCTTCACCCGCCGCGTACACCAAGTCCCCACCTGGCGCACAGACAACAACTGATGCCCGGCTGGCAAGGCTCCCAACGCCGCAAAACCCTCCCCACCAACTGGCGGCAACTGAGGGCCACCATCCTCAAACGGGATGGTCACCAATGCACATGGACCGTCAACGGCCACCGCTGCACAAACCCAGCCACCGACGTCGACCACCGTAACCGCCACATCCAAAGCGACGATCCCTCAAACCTGCAATCACTCTGCACCACACACCACGCACACAAAACCGCGCTAGAAGGCAACACCGAACGCTGGCGATATCGAACCAAACGACCAGCCGAACAACACCCAGGCCTCATCACATAAAACTCGCACCTACTGCACAGCGAATTACCAGCCAGAAACCATAGGCTGAACAAACCACCCCGCTGCCCGCAGTAAGACAACACACGCGCCCATACACATCGCGCAGCACATCATTCTGCCACCCGCGGGGAATCACCGACCCCAAAGAAAGCAGAACATGACCCATACCGGACCCTGCGCACACTGCGGCAAAACCTTCACCCGCACCAGACCAGGCGGCCCAGCACCACGCTATTGCAGCGCCGCATGCAGATCCAAAGCAGCGCACCTCAGAACCAAAGCAGACGGTAGATACGCGGCGCGATGCGCAACAAAACAAGCCGAACGCGTCCCCATCCGCCACGCCTGCACCTGCGTAGTATGCGGGGAACGCTTCACCACCCGAACCGCCCAAGCCAAATACTGCAAGCCGCTCTGCGCTAGCAGAGCATTCAACTCTGCCCGCAAAGTAGACGGACGCCTCAAAGAACAACGCACCCGCCGCGCGGACAAAATCAAGGCATACCAAGCCACCTACGGACGAACCCTAGCGCCATGCGCAGCATGCGGTACCACCGTCGAACGCGGACCCAACGCTCGCCACCGCAGAACAGCATGCAGCAACCAATGCCGCAGCTACCTCAGATTCGGATGCTGGCCACACTCCCAGATCCCCGCAACACACCCAATCGTCTCCACACCAATCCCCGCAGACCATCCAGCCAGAGCGCCACAAGTAAAGCAACCGACCATCCGATTCATGGCAGGCAGATGCCCCCACTGCGGAGACTGGTTCATCTCAGACCGCCGCATAGGCGGCTTAACAGACCGTACATGCAGCCCCCGATGCTCAAGGGCGAACCACCGAACCATGCGAAGGGCAAGACAGCGAATAGCAACCACCGAAACTGTCTCACGATACGAGATCTATGAACGCGACAAGTGGACCTGCCACATCTGCCGGAAGAAAGTAAACCGGAACAAAACAGTCCCGCACCCCAAAGCGCCAGTACTTGATCACGTCATCCCGCTCGCGCGCGGCGGCCACCACGAACGAGCCAACCTACGAACAGCGCACTTCCTCTGCAACTCACTCAAAGGCGCTCAATCCATGGGCGAACAACTAATGCTCTTCGGCTAACCCACCCCCTCTATACCCCCTAAGCGTATAGACGTTCACCGCGAGGTACTGATGGGCGCGGCCTGTGTAGGTCTGGGACTTGTTGATCTAGCGCGTGTTTGGGGGGTGTGGGTTGTGGCTGGTCGTGGTCCGGCGCCTAAGGCGGTGCGGGTGCGGCGGAATGACACGGCGCGTCGTGATGCGGAGATGGTTGAGGTTGAGGCGACGGGTGAGTTGTTTGGGCCTTCGTTGCCTGAGGGTGTGTTGCCGGATGGTGCTGATTGGCATCCGCAGACGCGTGCGTTGTGGGATTCGTTGCGGTGTTTGCCGTTGTTGAGGGATGAGTTGCCGTTGGGGTGGCAGTTTTTGTTGGATACGGCGTTGATGCATCACACGATGTGGGCTAAGGGGCGTTGGGAGTTCGCGTCTGAGGTGAGGCTGCGTCTTTCTAAGTTCGGAGCTACGCCTGAGGATCGGCAGCGCTTGAAGGTGCGCGTGACGTCGCCGGGTGATTCGCGTCCTGTGCCGTCGGGTGGGGCTGGTTCGGTGGCTGATATTTCGTCTCGGCGGGCGCGGTTAACGAGCTGAGCTGACGACTCAGCGGCAGCGTTTGGGTGTGGGTGGGGTTGCGTTGGCCCAGAAGTCGGCGAGGCTGACCCACTGGTCGGTGATTGCGCCGTGGATGTGGACGCCGGCGGTGGGGTCGGTGGCGAGGACTTCAACGACGTCGTGGGCCCGGATGTTGCCCCATTGCCATAGCCAGTGTGAGCCGGTGTCGGGTGGCGGCCAGGGTGGGGTCATGCGGTGGAGGTTAGCCAGTGCCGAGGCGTTTGGTGCGGTCCTCACAGCATGATCGGGGCCGTTCGCTTGGGTGGCTGATGTTGGCGTGGTACGAGTTTTTCGTTGTGCACGGTCCGGGTGATGTGCAGGGTGAGCCGGTTCGGCATGGTGATGAGTATTCGGGTTTCGTGGCGGATTGTTACGCGCTTGACGAGTCCGGGCGGATGTTGTATGACTCGGCGTTTTTGTCGAGGCCGAAGGGTTGCGATAAGTCGGGTATGGGTGGCCGGTTCGGTTTAGGTGAGGCGCTGGGGCCGTGCCGGTTCGCTGGGTTCGCGCGTGGCGGCGAGGTTTATGCGGATCCGTGGGGTTTGGGGTTCGAGTATCGGTTTGAGCCGGGTGAGCCGATGGGCCGTCCGGTGAAGGTGCCCTATATCCGGTGCATGGCCACGGAGGAGGGTCAGACTGGTCTGGTTTATGACACGATCTCTTTCAACCTGTCTGAGGGTCCGTTGTCTGAGGTGCCGGGTGTTGACGCGGGTTTGACGCGGACTTTGTTGCCGGGTGGTGGGGAGATCACGCCGTCCACCGCCAGTAGCGCGTCGAAAGATGGTGGCAAAGAGACGTTCGTGTGTTTCGATGAGTCGCATTTGTATAATTCCCCTGATTTGCGGCGTATGTATGCGACGGTGACCCGGAATTTGCGGAAGCGGAAGCTGATCGCGGGCACGTGGTATTTGGAGACCACGACGATGTTCGCGCCGGGTGAGGATTCGGTCGCGGAGTCCACGTATCGGTTGTCTGAGGCGATTGAGGCGGGGAAGACTCGTCGGGATCGGCTGTTGGTGGATCACCGGTGGGGTTTGTGTGGTAACCCGGCTGATGAGGCGGAGCTGCGGGCCGCGGTGTGTGAGGCGTACGGCGACGCCATGGCCTGGAACGACCTCGACGGCATCATCGATGAGTTCTATGACCCCCGGACGCATGTCACGGATTCGCGTCGGTATTTCCTGAACGCGGAGACGGAGACGTCGGATGCGTGGATAGCGTCGCGGGAGTGGGATCCGTGTGCGGATCCGTTGGCGGTGATCGCTGACGGGGAGATGGTCACGCTCGGGTTCGATGGTTCGGTCAATGATGATGCGACGGCGTTGGTGGTGTGCCGGGTTGAGGACGGGCACCTCGAGTTGCTGGCTTGTGTTGAACGCCCGGAGGACGCGGCTGCTGGGTGGCAGGTGGATCAGGTCGCCATGGACGCTGCTGTTGCTGCCGCGTTCGATCGGTTTGATGTGGTGGGGTTTTTCGCGGATCCGCCGCATTGGCAGGATTACGTGGATCGGTGGACGGCGGAGTTCGGTGGTCGGTTGAGGGTGCGTGCGACGCAGGCGCATCCGGTGGAGTGGTGGACGAACAGGTCGTCGGTGATGGTGCGGGCGTTGGAGCGGTTCCGTGAGGCGGTTGCCGCTAAGCGGTTGACGCATGATGGGTCGACGTTGTTGCGGCGGCATGTGTTGAACGCCCGGAGGCGCACGTCGCGCGCGGGTATCACGATCGCGAAGGAGTTCCCGGGGTCGATGCGGAAGATTGATGCGGCGATGGCGGCGGTGTTGGCGTATGAGGCTCGCGCGGACGCGGTCGCGGCTGGGGTGTTGTCGTCGCGGCGAAACAGGTCGAAGCGGCTGGTGCGGTTTTAGGGCAGGTGCCCGATCCACAGCGCTGCTTGGTAGGTCATGCCGAGCGGTAAGGCGAGTAGGGCATTGGTGAGGAACAGGGTCGCGACGCCTCGCGCGGTTTCGCGTTTCGCTCGGTGGATGGGGTGTTTCATGCGGTTACCCGCGTGCTGGCTTGGCGGGCTGCGGTGTTGATCCGGGCGGCGAAGTCCCGGGAGATGCTGGGGAATGAGGGCCCTGCTTTGAGTACCCATTGGAAACCGGGACCGTCGATGGTGACCCATACCTCGCGGGTATCGACTTTCTTCTTGCCTTTGTAGGCGACGTTGCCGGCGGTGTCCACGGTGGCTGTTACCCCGGCGATGGGTACGATTTCGGGGACGCCGAGCAGGGCTGGCATGCGGATGATCCGGTCTCGGTAGACGTGCACGTGGCGCAGGCTGGTGACCCGTTCGGTTTGGTGCGCTTCCATCCACTGTTTGACGGTGGCGCGGGCGTTGCGGGTTTGGGCGCGTTGGGCGATGCGTTCCTGTTTGTTGTTGAACTTCATCGTGGGTGCCTCTCTCGTGCCTAGCGGTCGTTTCGGTTGGTCACTGGAAGTATCGGCGTCCCATGCCTGTAATTACTCACTGTGAGCTGTGAGTGTCCTGGGAGTCTCCTGCGGGTGGAAGGGGACTGTGGGTGCTTGCCGACGTTCACACTCCCGGTTCCCCGGGCTGGTGGCTGATCCGTCTGGGTCAGCGGCTCGCCGTGGACGGTCCCCGGTTCGACACGCTCGACGCCTACTGGCGTGGTGAGCATCCGCTGCCGTTCGGGAACCGGAAGATGCGGGAGGCGTACCGCCGGTTCCAGCAGCAAGCGAAAACGAACTTCTGCAAACTGGTTGCCGAGTCGGTGTGTGAGCGGTTGAAAGTCACGGGGTTCCGCACCGGTGGGGACGGCTCCGACACCCTGGATAAGCAGGCGTGGGGCTGGTGGCAGGCCAACCATTTGGACGCGGACTCGGGTTTGGTGCACCGCGCGGCGGTGGTCATGTCCCGCGCCTATGTCATCGTCGGTGAGGACCCGGATAAGCCCGGTCAGCCGCTGGTCACCGTGGAGGACCCTCGGCAGGTCATCCACGAGTCGTCGCCCACGAACCGGCGCAGGTTGTTGGCGGCGATGAAAACGTGGTGGGACGACATTCAGCGCCGGCAGTGCGCTGTCGTCTACCTCCCTGGGTCGTTGCACTACTACCGCTCCCAGCAGCAGTCCCAGGGGGAGGACCGGCTGGTGCAGCCGTGGGCGTCGCAGCAGTGGGAACCCGACGTCGATGAGGCCCCTGACGGTGCTGCGGTGAACCCGTTGGGGCAGGTGCCGGTGGTGCCGTTCCTGAACTGCCCCGGTCTCGGCGGGAACACTTTGGGTGAGTTCGAGGACGTGTTGCCGGTGCAGGACCGGATCAACACCGAAGTCTTGGACCGCATGGTCATCTCCGCGATGCAGGCCTATCGGCAACGGTGGGCTGTCGGTGTCGATTTGACTGATGAGAATGGGCAACCCGCTGGCGGGTTCGACCCGGGTGCTGATTTGTTGTGGAACGTCGCTGATGATTCCGCGAAGTTCGGTGAGTTCTCCCCCGTTGACCTCTCCGGTGTGTTGGCCGCGGTGGAGGCTGATGTGCAGCATTTGGCGGCGATTACTCGCACCCCGCCGCATTATTTGCTCGGGTCCATGGTCAATTTGAGTGGGGATGCCCTCGCGGCCGCGGAGACTGGTTTGACCAGCAAAGTTGCGGAGCGTTCCCAGGAGTTCGGTGAGTCCTGGGAGATGGTGTACCAGCTCGCCGGGTTGGTGCAAGGTCATCAGGTTCCAGACGACTGCGAGGTCATCTGGCAGAACCCGCAGTTCCGCACATTGACGGAGCTGGCTGCGGCGTCGGTGCAGTTGGTGACTGCGGGGGTGCCGTGGCGTACCCGCATGGAGTTGCTCGATTTCACCCCATCTCAGATTGATCGGATGGAGACCGAGCGCACCCAGGACGCGATGATGGACGCCCTCCTCGGTCCTCAAGCGCCGGCCACGGCGCCGCCGGGTCCTCCGGGTGGGGCGGCTGCACCGCTGTCCGCAGCAGCCCGGGCTGAGCAGCCCATCGGTTCCCGCGGCGGCACCACCGGCCAGTGACCGCCCCCGGAACAACCGTCGCCGGGTCGGCGGCTCCTGCGGTGGTGACCGCCGCCGCGTACACGACAGCCACCCAAGCGCTGCGGCAACGGATGACGACGCTGGCGCAAACACTGTTCGGTGCGCAGGGCTACCGAGATCAGGGCGCCGCGGCCTACGTCACGACGATGGCCCCGCTTGCTGACGCGGCGCAGCGAACCATGGCGTCCCTGACCGACGCGTACCTCACCGCGCAGATCGCAGCAGCAACCGGGCAGCCGATCGCACCTACCGGTATCCCCGCGGCGCTCGTCACCGGAGCTGGGATACGCGGCGTCGCTCCGGCCACGGTCCTGCGCCGCCCCTACGTCCAAGTCTGGACGGACCTCTCCAAAGGCAAAACACTTCAGCAGGCCGTGAACGCTGGCCGGGCCCGCGCCGAGTCCATCGCCGTCACCAACCTGCAACTCGCGAAAACCAAAGCCGCGCAACACGTCCTCACCCGATCACCCACGAAGGTCATCGGCTACAGGCGGGAACTCGGTTCGGACCCGCATCACTGCGCGCTGTGTCTGCTCACCTCGAGCCGGATCTACCGCAAAGCCGACCTGTTGCCCCTCCATCCAGGCTGCTCGTGTACGCCAGTGCCCGTCATTCGCGGCGAACGAATACCTGAGCTCGATCCGACACAGGTGCACGACACCATCCGCCGGGACCTCGGCGACAAGTATGTCCATGCCGGCGGCCGCGGGCTGGTGAATTACCGCCGAATCGTCATCACACACGAGCATTCGGAACTTGGCCCTGTCCTCGGGGTACGTGGCCAGCATTTCACCGGACCATCCGACATCCCAGGAGGCTGACACCGTGGGTAACCACAGCGCCGACCAGCGCCGGCAACTCCTCAAGCAAGGCAAAGCGCTACCCGACCCTAACGGCGGTCCGCCACGATTCCCCATCGCTGACGCTTCGGACCTCGATTCCGCGGTCCACCTCGCGAGAACACCCGAGGAACGCCGCTTCGTCTATAAGCGGGCGCAGCAGATGAACATGCTCGGGAAGATCCCGTCGAATTGGAAGTCAGATGGGACTCTTCGTGACGACAGTTCCTCCTAAGTAACACCTCACAGCTTTTCACCCGCATGTCAGCGGGTGAATGCGCGACGGCGGCGCTCAACAGCCGGTCATGCCGACGGGCTCACGGAGAAACAACAATGTCAGACAACGACGCCCCCGACCAGGGCGGAACAACGGAACCCCAAAACAACACCCCCGACAACAGCGACGAGCCACGCGACCAAACCCACCCAGGGCACGACGCTGACGACCAGGGACAAGACCAGCGGGAACCGGACCAGAAAAACACCGGCAAAACCTTCACCCAAGCCGACGTGGACAAACTCATCGCCGACCGCGTCGCCAGGGAACGCAAAAAATACGCCGGGCACGACGACCTGAAACGCAAAGCCTCCGAGTTCGACAAGCTCGAAGACGCCAAAAAGAGCGAAGCGCAGAAACTCAACGACCAACTTGCGGCGGCGCAAGTCGAACTCCAAGGCTACCGAGTCGCCGAAATCAGACGCAACGCCGCCATCGAGGCGGGACTCGACCAGAGACACGCCGAGTTCATCACCGCAGCCGACGCAGACCAAGCCCTAGAGCAAGCCAAACGGCTCGCCGAGGCATTCAAACCGGCCACCACACAACCCGGACGGCCGGACCTCAAACAAGGCGCCCGCCCACAAACGCAGCAAACCATGTCCAGAGACGACCTGCTGCGGGGTCTCGCGGGCTACCGGCGCTAACCCCAGCAGCTAACCAGGCACACAGGCCCGGTCCTTTCGCTGCGCAATTTTTACAGATAAGGAGCTGGGCCAGCCATGGCCACGTACAACACTGGAATTAACCGAGGCAACCCCCCGTACGGCACCGATCCGCTCGTTCCCGAGCCGTTGTCTGAGGACATCATTCAGATGCTTCCCCAGCAGTCCGCGGTGCTGAAAATGGCGCGGCAGGTGCCCATGTCCACCCGCACCAACCGGCTGCCCGTGCTTGACGTCCTGCCAGTAGCTTACTTCGTGACCGGCGACTCGGGCTTGAAACAAACCACGAACATGGCGTGGAAAAATGTAACGTTAGTGGCCGAGGAATTGGCTGCTATCGTGCCGATCCCCGACGCATATTTGTCGGACACGAACATTCCGTTGTGGGATGAGGTTCGGCCTCGGATGGTTGAGGCGCTCGCTCGCGCGATTGACGCGGCGTGCTTGTTCGGGACAAACATTCCGTCGACGTGGTCGACTGCGATCATTCCGCAGGCGATCGCGGTGGGGAACACTGTCGCGGATACGAACAACGACGTGCCAGCGTCGGTCGCGTCGTTGGCTGAGAAGATCTCCCTGGATGGCTACACTAACCTTAACGGTTGGCTTATTCGGCCTGGGTTTAAGTGGCGTTTGTTGCGGGTGCGGTCTTCCGGTTCTGGTGTGCCGATCTACGTCCCGGATTTGGAGAACGGGCAGGGCGGTAGCTTGTATGGTTACCCGTTGCAGGAAGTCGCTAACGGGGCGTGGGATCCCAGCGTGGCGGATATGGTTGTCGGCGATTGGAACATGGCCATCATCGGTATGCGGCAGGACATCACGTTCAAAATGTTCGACCAGGGCATCATCTCCGATGACACTGGCAAAGTTGTCTGGAATAGCATGCAACAGGACGGCCAGGCTATGCGGGTGGTCATGAGATTAGCGTTCGCGACTGCGAATCCTGTGACCCCGTTGAATAGCAACGATAACACCCGCTACCCCTTCGGTGTTCTGGCCACGGGAAGTGCGTCAAGCTAAACCCGCTAGCGCATGTAGTCGCGGTGAGCATGCATAGGAAAACCGGGCGCATGCTCACCGCGACTACGCGCTAGATTCCCCCGTGGGGAGAGGAGACAGGGTGCGGGTCCTCGCGATGCTGCACTTGTACTCACCGAACCATAATGCTGGCGCCGAGGTCGCCGCTCACGCTCTGCTGCGGACCTTAGTTGGTCGTGGGCATCAGGTTGTGGTGCAGTTGTCGCAGGTGCATCCGATGTTCCACACCGGCCCGTACGTGTATGACGGTGTGTCAGTGTGGCCGTACCGGGACAAGGACGACCCGCTGCGTTGGATCAACTCCCCTACCCCGCCGCAGCTGATTGTTGCGCATTTGGAGAACGCGATCCGCGCGTCAATCCTCGGCAGCATGCATAAAATCCCCTCTGCGATTCTCATGCACAACACGTACACGAAATCGAAAGCTGATTTGCGGTGGGGTGCTGGGTTGGTGGTGTACAACACGGAGTGGATGCGCGCGGATGTGGAGCGGTGGTGGGAGTCAAACCAGGGAACGACCCCCCCGCGGGGAATCGTGGTGCATCCTCCGATTTTCCCTGACCAGTACCGGATCACTCCCCCACCGGCTCGGGCGGGTTGCGTGACGTTGGTGAACCTTTACAAGGAGAAGGGTTCGGCAATGTTTTACGCGCTTGCGGAGCGGTTCCCGCGGCAGCGGTTCCTTGGCGTGTGCGGCGCGTACGGTAAGCAGGATGTCCGCAGCGGGTTGCCGAACGTGGAGATCGTGCAGCATGTCGCGGCGCATGAGATGCCGGCGCGGGTTTATTCGCGGACGCGGGTGCTGCTGGCGCCGTCGTCGTACGAATCGTATGGGCGGGTGGCGGTGGAGGCGGCGTGTTCGGGGATTCCGACGATCGCGCACCCGACCTCGGGTCTGGTGGAGGCGTTGGGTGAGGGTGGCACGTTCGCTGACCGGGATGACGTTGATGCGTGGGCCGGGGCGTTGCGGGGGTTGTTGACGCCGAGGGGTTGGGTGGCGGCGTCGGCTCGGGCTCGTGCGGTGGCTGACCGTTTGGACACGGCTGGGGATTTGGAGCGGTGGGCGGTCGAGGCGGAACGTCTCAGCCGCGCTGTGAGAGCTCCTGTCTTGGTGTGAGGCGAGGGCGGGACTCGAACCTGCGACCTCCGCTACTTCTGGTTTCGGCCCCAGCTGGCGGCCTACACACTTCACGGCGCTCTATCCGCTGAGCTACCTCGCCGAACGGGAATCGTAACGGGAGGTGGCTGGGGTGTCGTTGCCTCCGTTGGCTCAGGTGTCGGATGTGACCGCGCGGTTGCCGTCGTCGGTGTCGGTGGAGACAACGCGGGTGGCGGCGCTGTTGACGGACGCTTCAGCGGTGGTGCGTAACTTCACCCGGCAGCAGTTCACGACGGCGCAGACCACGGACAAGATCCGCCCGATCGGTTACCGGCTGCGACTGCCCCAAAAACCTGTCGTGTCTGTTGATTCGCTGGCGTTGTTGTTGTTCAACTCGGCGACGCCGTACCCGTTCCCCGGGTGGTGGTGGGACGGCTCGGACGAGGTGTGGCTTGTCACCGGGGATCAGCTCATCAACCTCGCTGAGGAGGCTGTGGGGTTTCTGGAGTGGCAGTCGCCGGTGTGTTTGGTGACTTACACCCATGGTTACGACATGTCGCCTGATGATGTGGTTGGTGTGGTGTGTTCGATGGTGATCCGCACGTTGACTGCGCCGGGTTTGGGTGGGGTGGTCAGTGAGGGTGTGGGTGAGTACAACTATCGGCTTTCCGATGCTGCGGCGCAGGGGTCGATGGCGTTGACGGTGGCTGAGCAGCAGATCCTGAAGCCGTACCGGCCGCGTAAGTCCGCGACAGCTGAACTGCGCTGGTGAGGCATAATGGCTGGCTATGAAGAAGATCCCCACTCTCTATAGGCGTGATCCTGATGATTTGCGCTGTTTGACTCGGGAGCGTCACCCAGACACATTGTGGGTGGACGAGGACTGTTCTGTCGCCACCCGCAAGTACGATGGAACGTGTCTTATGTTGGACAATGAATCCACGTGGTGGGCGCGGCGGGAAGTGAAGCCAGGAAAAACCCCGCCGCCCGGGTTCCAGGTCGCCGAGGTTGATCGTACCACCGGGAGAACAGTCGGTTGGGAACCGATTGACCAGTCACCGTTCGTTAAGGCGTGGCAAGACGCTCAACGAAACCAAGAGTCCCGATCCTTCACTCCTGGCACGTACGAGTTGATTGGCCCAAAAGTCAATGGCAACCCAGAGAAACGTGAGCGACACGAACTGATTAAACACGCCGAGGCGGAGCGCATAGACGGAGTTCCAGTGGAATATGACGACCTGCGAGATTGGCTCGCCGAGTTCCCTGGCGAGGGGATCGTGTGGCATCATCCCGATGGGCGCATGACAAAAATTAAGCGCCGCGACTTCGGTTCGTAAAAGTTCAGTAACCAGCCCCGCCGGATCCGACCATGCGGGGGGGGGGCTGGTGTTTTTCCCGAACGCGATTAGTGTCACGGTGTCTCACCGGACGATTGACCGTAACGGTGACTGGACCGTGACGAGTTCGTACCGGCTCGACGGGTGCGCTATTTCGCTGGCCTCGAAGACTCGTGCTTATGCGACGGAGACGTTCGAGCAGGACACCATCATGGGTATTACCATGTTGTTCGCCCCCTCAGGGTCCGATATTCGTGTCGATGACCTGGTCACGTTGGATGACGGCACGATCTGGCATGTGTGGGGTTTGCCGACACAGTTTCAGTCGCCGTTCACGGGGTGGACGCCGGGCATGCAAGTCCCGCTGCGCCACTTCTCCGGGTAAGGGAGGTCGCTGGTAATGGGGTTCGGTCGTGTTTCCATTGATTATGAGACTCTTGGGCATTGGATGTTCGAGTCCGAAGACTTGGCCGCGGCGCTGGGGGCGCACGCTGAGACTGGGGTGGCGTTCGCGAAATCGATCGCCCCGGTGGGTCCGCCTCGTGACCCGCACCGTGGAGAGTTCCGGGACTCCATCCACGCGGAGGTGTCCCGCGGTATCCGTGGTGGTGTGGCCGCGCGGATCGTCGCTGGCCCGTTGTGGCCCGAGTTCGGCCGCAGGTGGACCAACCCTTATGCCGGGTCGGACACCCTGCGCCGCACCCGCCAGTACCTCAACAGCCCCAAACGGAGCGCCTAAATGGGCTTGGACCTGCCAGCGTTCGCTGACGCCGAGGAGGTCGGTGTTGCGCTGCTGTCCCCGATCGGGCCGCCTGTGGTCAAAGGAACACCACCCACGCTGACACCACCGATGATCGTGGTGCGCCGCACGGGCGGTAACTGTGACTACGTCACCGATTTCCCCGAGTTGATGGTCCGCGCGTTGGACGCGACTCGTCCGGCGTCGATGGCGCTTCAGTTGCAATGCCAACGGATCATTGAGAACGCTTTCGCTACCGAGGTCACCTTGGACGACGGCACGATCGTCCTCATTGACGGTACGCAAACGATGACGTCGGGGCATCCGATGGTGTACGAGAACGTGGACGTGCGCGAAGTCATGGCCATTTACCAGATCAAAATGCGCCGACCGGTTTTCGTGCCGAGCTAGTTCCAACGTTGGCGATAGGTCTATCGCCTAGATGTAACGCAAACACCGTTTTGTTGTAGATCCCGCCCGCTGGGCGGTCCATCCACCCTGCCCAGGAGAGGGAAGTTCCGTGGCCGATTACACCAGCATCGCGCATCGTCAGGCGACGCTGATCCGCAAGGCCCTGCAAGGATCCATTTTCATCGCGCCCTACACCGCGACCGCGGTGACCGCGATCACCACCGGCTCGGCGGCCGACATCCTCACCCTCCCCGCTGGCTATGTGGACGCGGGCATGGTCGACAAAAAGAACGCCCCCACCTGGGCGTCCAAGGTCACCAACACTGCGGTCATGACGTGGGGGGACGTGTACGCCGCCCGGCGGGACATCACCGCAGTCGACGGCTCCCTGAAGTTCACCATGCTCGAAACCAACAAAACATCCCTTCAGTTGTATTTGGGTCAGGATCTGTCGACCACGCCGCTGGACGCGACGACTAAGGAACTGGTCATCTACCAGGCGGCCCGTCCGCAGCCTATTCCTTATCGCGTGCTGGGCATTTTCCAGGACGGCAGCGGTAGCGACGCCATCTACATTGGGCGTTTCTACCCGCGCGCTTTCGTCACTGACATCGGTGATCAGAAATGGGATGACGATGCCGATGCTCTCGTCTACGATGTGACTTTGACGCCTGAGAACGATTCCGTGCTGGGTACGCCCGTCATTCATTACTATGCAGGACCGGGATGGCAATCGTTGTTAACCGAAGCCGGTTTTTCGACTAATCCAGGCGCCAGTTAGCAATAGCTGGTAACATTGAGTGCGACCTTAGCGATACCTTGACAAGGACCCCGGCGCCTGCGTCAACAGGCCCGGGGCGTGGCCGAACCTGGTGAGAGGTCCGACATGGATCAGGCTAGCGGTTGTGAAGTCTGTGGCAAGCCCACGGCGTGGTTTGAGCGTTGGCAACGGTATAACCGCTACTGCGGTTCGACGTGTCGCGCCGCGGCGTATCGGCGCCGCCACGCGGCTGTGTCTGATCGGCCCGGCGAGGTGGCCTGTGAGGAATGCGGCGTCTCATACCGGATCCGGTCGTATGGTCCGGTTCCTCGTTGGTGTGCTGATTGCGCTGAGCAGCGTGGCCGGGATCGGGCTAATAGTGTTTATGAGAGACGGTCTCCGTCCCGTCGGCTGACTTGCCGGACATGCGCGGTGGAGTTCACGGCGCCTACGAAGCCTGGGGCTGCCCCCACGCGGTGCTCGCAGTGCAAGACGACGCATGATCGAGACCGTAGACGTGCTTACCGAGACAGCCATCGGAGCAGGAAGCCACCGGCTACGTGTCGGGCTGTGGTCTGTGTGGACTGTGGTGCTGAGTTTGAACGTGTGCACAGCAATGGTGTCCGGCGGCGCTGTGTTGCGTGTCGCGCTGCGCATAATATGGTGAGGCATCGGCGGTATCAACCGAACCGGGACCGGTCACCCCGGCCATGCGACATGTGCGGCGTGTTGATCACTCCGGAGCCTGTTGGGCCAGTGGCCAACTGGTGTCGCGTTTGCGCAGGGGCCAGGCAGGGACAGCAGCGGGACGAATGGCTTAAGAAACGCCCCGAGCTGCTACGTCGCCGTTGGCAAGCGAACAAACAACGCCGCCGCGCAGCCAAGTACGCAGGCCATGTAGAACGGTTCTCTTCTCAAGAGATCTACGAGCGTGACGGCTGGGTCTGCGGTATCTGTGATCAACCTGTGGATCGGTCGCGGCGATACCCAGATCGGGATTCCGCGTCGTTGGATCACATCGTTCCTTTGTCACGTGGCGGTAGTCACACTAGGCGCAATGTCCAACTTGCGCATCTTCGGTGCAACCTGGATAAGAGTGATCGGGTTGCCGACCATGAGGTGGTAGCTGATGGCAACATTCCGCCTGGATGACTATATCGCGGAGTCCAAGGTTGACCCGTTCGAGTTGGATTGCGGGGATCAGGGCCGGTTTGTGTTGAATTACCCGGATGGGGACACGTTGACGCAGCTGACGGAGTGCCCGCTGAACCAGACCCGGCGGATCTTCCAGCTGTTGACGGGGGATCAGTTTGATCAGATTTGGCCGATCGTTGCACCGTTGCCGGGGAAGGTGCTGTCCGGGGTGATCAACGATGTGATCAGTCATTTCAATTTGGGGCAGGTGCAGCAGTTGCCGGGGGGTTCGCGGGCCTCGCGGCGCTGATCAATGAGCACGGCGAGGCCATCGAATACGACCTGCAATCGTTCCTCGGTGTGGATATTCACGACTTTTTCCGCGGACACCGGCCGTGGGGGCAGTTGTACCGGTTTATTGCGCAGTTGCCTCCGCATTCGCGGTATCACGCCGCGCTGGTTGCTGATGAGGACAGTGTACGGCGGCTGCTCTCCGACAAACCGGGCGATGGGCGGTTGTCGATGGCCGGTTGGACACCTGAACGGGACCTGCTGACCACCATCGCGGAAATATTGAATGAGATGCACGCGACGCTGATCCAAGCCAACTCCGAGAAGGGGAAACGCCCCGCGACGGAGCGGATGCCGCGGCCGTGGACAGCGTTCGAGAAAGTAGCCGCGAAACAAGCGTACGACGAACACAAACAGCGAGTGCGGTTGTTCCTAGCCCGTAGCCGAGACGAATAGGCGAGGGGGTGGGTAAAAGGTATGGCGGATTACAGTGTTGGTTCGGCATACCTTTGACCGGTAACTCACTGTTCTGCCTGATCTGTCGGGTTTCGGTGAGAACGTTCGTCGGCAGCTCGCTGAGGAGGATTTTTCCGCGACTGTTCCGCTTGATCCGGAGCTGAACTCCGAGGAGCTGGACGCTCGGATCGCGGAGATCAAGGCCCGGCTGGATGAGTTGTCCGGTGGCGACGTCACGGTCGGTGTTGATGACGCTGATGCGTTGGCCGAGATTGAGGTCCTCAAGGCCGAGCTGGATGAGCTTGAGGCCAAACGCGCCACGATCTCCGCGCGGGCGGACACCGTTGAGGCCCGCGCTGACCTGGATGAGCTCAAGGCCAAGGCTGATGAGCTCGACGGCAAGACCGTCACCATCCACGCCAAAGCGGACACCAGTGAAGCGGAAAGCGGTCTCAACGGTCTGATGGCCGCCGCTGTGGGGCTGGCACCAGCGATCATCCCCATCGCCGCCGCCGCAGCGGGTGGTTTGGGTGCTATCGGGATCGGCGCGCTCGGCGCCGTGGCCGGTATCGGGGTCCTCAAAGAGGCCTTCTCCGGGGTCGGCACGGCGATCTCGGCGGTGCAAACCGCGCAAACCCAGCAGGGGCAGAACGCCGCTTCGGCGGCGGCGCAGCAGATCTCCTCCGCGAACTCCGTCGCCAACGCCCAGGACTCGCTGCGGACCGCGGTGGAGAACGTGGCAGTGGCGCAGGAGACGGCCGCGCGGAATGTCGCCTCGGCGATGGAGCAGCAGCAAAACGCGGTACAGGCCGTGGCGGTCGCGGAAGAGACAGCCGCCCGGAACATCGCGTCGGCGATCGAGCAGCAGAAGCAAGCTGAGCAGTCCCTCACCGACGCGATCCGGTCCCAAACCCAGGCGCAGCAAGCCCTGACTCAGGCGAGGATCGACGCGCAGAACGCGCTGATCAACTCAACGTTGTCGGTGCAGGACAACGCGCTGGCGCAACGCTCCGCGCAGTTACAGCTCGAGCAGGCGCAGCAGAACCTTGCGCAACTGTCCCCGTCAGCGACCGCGCTCCAGCGCCAGCAGGCGCAGCTGGCGGTCGATCAGGCGCAGCAGCAGATCACCGACACCATCGCTCAAGGCCAGCAGCTTCAACAGCAGAACACCACGCTCCAGAAGCAGGGCGTTGAGGGTTCTCAGCAGGTCGTCGCGGCGCAGAACTCGATCACCTCCGCGAATGAGCAGGTCGCCAGTTCTCAGCAGCGGGTCGGGGACACCACCGCGGCGGTCGCCCAGGCTCAGGAAGACGCTGCCCGCAACGTCGCGGGAGCCCAACAGAAACTCGCTGATGCCACGAAGGCGGTCGCCCAGGCCCAGGAGGACGGGGCGCGGCAGATCGCGCAGTCCCAGCAGGCCGTGGTCACCGCCACCCGCGCGCTGCAAGACGCCCAAGCATCTCAGGCCGCTCAAGCCGCCAGCGCAGCGAACGCGAACAACGCCGTCGCCGCGGCCATGGCGAAACTGTCCCCGGCCGGGCAGTCGTTCGTCAACTTCATTGTCGGGCTCAAACCCCAACTCGACCAGCTCAAGCAATCCGCATCCGATGGGGTCCTCACGGGGCTCCAGGCCGGCATCCAAGCCGTGCTACCCGATCTGCCGCTGCTCAACAGCCTCATCGCAACCATCTCCGGGGCACTGGGTGATCTCGCTAAAGACGCTGGCCAGGCGTTGGCGTCGCCTTACTGGACCGGGTTCATCTCGTTCATCCAAGGCGAAGCCGCGCCAAGTATCCAAACCTTCGGGGTCATCATCGGGAACCTGGCACACGGGTTCGCTGGGCTGCTGGAAGCCTTCAAACCTGTCTGGGATCAGATGGGCGCCGGGCTCGAGCATTTGACCGCGGACTTCGCGAACTTCGGTGCTACCGCATCCAGCAACACCGGGTTCCAAAATTTCCTGGCCTACGTCGAAAAAGAAGGCCCCGTCGTCGTCCAGACCCTCGGTAACCTGATCCTCGCTTTCGCGCATATCGGGGAGGCTCTGGGGCCATTGGGCGGGGTCGTTCTGACAGTGGTCAACGATCTAGCTAAATTCGTCGCGGCTATCCCTACCCCGATTCTCACTCCACTCGTCACCGCCCTTTACTTGGGGTATTTGGGGTGGAAATCATGGCAGATCGTCGACAACATCACGACGAGCATCGGCAAATTCGTTGAGGGTGTCCAAACGCTGCTGACCAAACTGGGCATCCTCAACGACACCACGGCCACCGCCACCGTCGCGGTGGAAACCCAGACCGTGGCCACTGAGGAGTTGACCACGGTACAAGGCGTGCAGGCCATTGACCTGGACGCGTTAACCGTCAGCGAGACCGCGAAAACTGTCGCTGAAGGCGCCGACACCGCAGCCACCGAAGGGCTCACGGTCGCGACCGGTGCTTTGGATGTGGCGATGGACGCCAACCCCATCGGCCTCGTCATCACAGCCCTCGGCGCCCTCATCCTCGTCGTCGTCGAAGTATGGGATCATTTCGACACGCTGAAGGCCGTTGTCGGTGACGTGTGGGGCTTCCTCGGCTCCGTTATCCAAGGCACCTATAACGACGTCATCAAACCAGTTTTCGACTTCTTCGTCGGAATCATCGATGGGCTGGTTGGCGCGTTCCAAACCGCGATCAACAACATCGGCAGCATTTGGGGCCTGCTCGGGAACATTGTTAAAGCCCCCGTCAATTTCGTTATTGACCCGATCTACGATAAGGGCATCGCCGGTCTGTGGAACGACATCGCCGGTGTTTTCGGCCTGCCGACGTTGCCGATCATCGCCACTTTGGCGGGTGGTGGGGTGCTCTCCGGGTACGCCCCCGGCCGGGACACGGTGCCCGCCCTGTTGTCCCCCGGCGAAGGTGTGTTGGTCCCTGAGGCTGTCGCGGGGCTCGGCCCTGACTTCGTGTTGTGGGCCAACGAGTTCTACTCCGGTGGCCGCAGCACACCGTCCAGCCCGGGCCGGTTCGCCACGGGCGGCATCGTCGGTGACATCGCCGGCCTGTTCACCGACCCGGCCGGGACCATCGCCAACATTTTCGCCCCGACAACCAGCCAAACCAACCAAATCCCCGGCACCGGCGAACTACACCAAGCCTTGGTGGACATCCCCGGGAAAGTCGTCAGCGCCGCCGTTGACAAGGCTAAAAGCTACGTCTCTAGTTTGGCGTCGGCAGTGACCGGCAGCATCGGCGGCGGGGTTGAACAATGGCGTCCCGTCGGGCTTGCCGCGCTCACCGCGGAAGGCCAGGACGCTGCGGCGAACATCAGCTACCTACTCGCGCAGATGACCACCGAGTCCGGTGGCAACCCGACGATCGTCAACACAACCGACAGCAACTGGGTGGCTGGTACCCCCAGCGTCGGATTGTTGCAGGTCATCGGACCCACCTACGCGACGTACAAAGACCCACGGTTCGACAAAGGTCCTTACGAATATGGGGTGTCCGTCGACCCAATGGCGAACATCACCGCTGCGATCAAGTACACGCTGTCTGCGTACGGTTCTCTGTCGTCGGTGTGGGGGCAGGGTCACGGCTACGACAACGGCGGATGGCTGCCACCGGGCCTGACGATGGCCTACAACAACACCCGGACCCCGGAAGCGGTCCTCACCGGGTCGCAGTGGTCGACGCTGATGAACCGCACCCAGGGCGGCGACTCGGGGCGGCCGATCACCGTCAACGTGTACCCCCGCGCTGACCATTCCGAGGCGGAGATCGCTGACATGGTGTCCCGCCAGTTGTCGATCTCGATGCGGACCCACCGTTGACCGCGCCCGTCGTCACAACACCCAACGTGCAGCTAGACGGGCTGACGATGCTGTACCGGGTCAATGGGGGCCCCGTCCCCACTGACAGCAACGGCGTGGAGTGGCTACTCACCAAGTTCGACGGCTGGACGGGGGTGCCGGCGCCGAGCGCGGTGTCCACAACCCGGATCAACCGGGTCAACCATTCGGGCGCGTTCCGTTCGGCCTCCTACCGCGGCCCCCGGATCCTGAGCATGGAGCTGCACGTCACGGCCCCCGATGTGCAGACGCTGCGGAACGTTGAGGAGCAGGTCAACTCGATCTGTTCGGACCCGGCGCAGCTCTATCCGATGGTGGTGATGGAGGGTGGCCTGACGCGGGTCATCATGGTTGAGCTTAATGACGCGATCAGCAGCGCGCCGATCAACTGGTATTCGACGCATTACGCGTTCGCGTTGGCGGCGCCGGATCCGCGGAAGCATGACAATTCGTGGCAGTCACCGATCGCCACGTTGGGTGTGTCCTCGTCGGGTGGTTTGGTGTTGACGAGCCCTGGTGCGTCTTATGCGAGTCCGGGGGCGGATTTCGGGACGGTGGGTAGCCCGAGTCAGGCCAGTGTGCACAACTTTGGTACGGCGATCGCTCGCCCGTTTTTCGCGGTGCAGGGACCGTTGCAGGCGCCCTGGCAGATCAGCGACATCGGGAGCGGTGCGGTAATCAACTGCACTCGCGCGCTCGGGGCAACGGACAGCATGGTTATCAACTGTGATGATTTCCCCGCGCAGGGTTTCCCTGGTCGCAGCGCCTATCTGAACACGTCGATCAGTCAACGCGCGGCGATTTTGGTGCCGTTCGGCTGGCCCAAGGTGCTACCGGGGGCCACGAACACGTACGTGCTTCGTTCAACGAGTTTCACCGCCGCGACGATGACGGTTTCGCTGCGCTCGGTGTGGAATTAGGCCTCAAGTCGAGCCTGAAAACGCGGGACTAGGTCCGTGGTGTCCAGTTTCCCGTTTGACAGGTGAATAGCGGCCATGGAACTGGCCACTGGATCTATACGGTAAGCCATTTTAACTAGCCGCGCGGCTACAAACATTCGGGCGTTATGGATCCGGGTGGATATTCGCATGACCTGACTGTACCAGTAAAGGGTGGTTCCATGACTAATACTGCGCCGCAGCAGCAGCCAGCGGTTGTTGACAAGGACACCACCAACAACAACGGCACCACCGCGCAGGCCCTGCGGTACGGGTTCGGGGCGCTGTCCCAGCCAGCACCGGCGCAAACGTTCCAGTGGGCCACGGGGGTTTTCCCTGGCGACTCCAATGGCACCACGATCACGGACTACCAGGTCACCCAAACCTCGCCCAGTGCGACGATGGCGGTGTTGGTGCAGCCGGGGCAGCTGGTCGTCAACCGGTCCCTCGGCGGCCCTTATTTCGGTACCTCTAACGCCGCGTTCAACGTGACCATCCCGACTGCGAACACGAACCCTCGCATTGATTACGTGGTGATGCGGGTGCGGGATTTTGGTGTGGATGGGGTTAGTTCGGCGGTGCAGACCTACGCCGCTGTCGTGTTGTCCGGCACACCGGCTGGTAGCCCATCCGAGCCGGTGTCGCAGCTCACCGACGGTGACGTGCTCCTGGCCGCGGTCACCGTGCGGGGCAGCACCACCTCGATTCTCAACTCGGACATCTCCGACCGCAGGGTGTTCGTGGCCGCGCAGGGTGGCATCTACCCGCTGTCCAGTGTGGACACCCGCAACGGCGCCTACCCCGGGCATGTCCGGTACAACATGAACACCGGCGCCTACGAGGGCTGGTCAGGCGCCGCGTGGGTGGTCATCGCCGCTCCCGCTACGTGGTCGAGCTGGACCCCCTCACTGACCTATGCGGGTGCGGGTGGTGTGTCGGCTGGGACGGTGAGCCTGGGTTCGGGTGGTGTGGTCACCGGCCGGTACATGCTGCAAGGCAAACGCCTCGAGATCGCTTACACGTTCCAGTGGGGCACCAGCGGTTTCACCGCCGGGGAAGGCGCTATCCAAACCACGTTGCCGCCGGGTATGACATCCCGTTCCGTTGGTGAGACACAGATCTTGTGTCAGTGGTTTTCGGGAACGACGTCCCAGACGATCTGGTCAGGGTCGGCGTTCGTCCCGGCTAATAGTAATGCTATCCGGCCGCAGTTCCCGATCAGCGCTGCCATGTGCAACCTGCTGCCGTTCCAGGTGGGTGGTAATGGCGGTACCGGGGTCGGTACCGGTGTGCCTCTCATCTCGGGTTCGTTCAGTGATGGTCCTGGCGCGATCCTGAACATCAACGGAACAATCGAGATCCAGTAACGACGGTGTCGTCGCTCACATGAAATTAACAGAGTGGACACAGCTAGCGCACAAAGCCTTGAATTAATCTTAGGCAATGACCAGGGAAGACAGCGACTTCTACACCTGCGTGAACTGCAAGGAACGTCGCACCGCTGACGAATTGAGATATCCGGGTGTGACGAAAGCGGCCCCCCGCATGGTATGTCGGCAATGCCGACTGAATAACCCTGACCAAGGGTGGTGCAACGGACATCGTACATTCCATCCGTTGAATCATTTTTACAAGAATGTTCGAAGGGTCGACGGACACACCGAGAGCTGCCGCGCCGTTTTAGCCGATCAGCAATGGGCAACACGTCACAAAACAACTATGCAACTTCGATATCGGACGTGCATGGCGTGCAATCAGGAAAGACCAGTCTCATCATTCAAGGGAACCAGACACAAGCGGCATGTCTGTGTACCGTGCGCCGACAGTCACCCAGATCAATCATGGTGCGCCGGTTGCAAGGATTGGGCCCTCCTTGAGTGGTTTGACATCTCTTCCAGAGAGCGCCCAATGTCTTGGTGTGCTTTATGCTGGGCGCTTCGAACTCACGGTACTACCCTGGCCGCCGTTCTAGAGCTACAGGAATCACCTACCCCCGCGTGCGCAGTTTGCGGGCTAACGGAGCGTCGCAAACTGTGCGTTGATCACGACCATCGATGTTGTCCTGATGACAGGTCGTGCGGGCAATGCGTACGGGGACTGTTATGCGTGACATGTAACCGTATCGAGGGATTACTAGCGACGCCAGTTAAAGCGATTCACATGGCTGCATATATGGCTAGAGCCGACATGCGATTGTCTCAAAAGGAGTAACGGGAATGTCCCTGCACTGGTTTCGGCAGGCCCCCGCGAAAGCGTGGACGAAACAGGTCAATTTCACCTCGGATGCTATGACGGTGACCCTGCACACCAGCAGCTTCACCCCAGCAGTCGACACCCAAGCCTACGTTTCAGACCTCACCAACGAACTCGCCACAGGTGGCGGCTACACGGCTGGTGGCCAAACGCTGTCGAGTTGTACCTGCACGTACACCACGGCGGCGAGTTGGTCAACTACGTGGCAGGCGTCGACAGCGGTGACGTTGGATTACGTGGTGCGCCCAGCCAGTTCTAACGGGTTCCTGTATCGCTGCGCGGTGGCGGGTACGACGTCGGCTAGCGCCCCGACGTGGCCAACGGTCGTTGGTACGACGGTCACTGATGGTGGTGTGACCTGGGAATGCGTCGGGTCAGGCATCATCGTGTTTGCTGCGACGTCGCCGAGCTGGGCCACTGCAACATTCGGGCCATGCCGCTATATGGTGATCAGTGACCGGACACCGGGCACCGCATCAACCCAACCGCTCATGGGATATTTCGACTTCGGGTCGGACAAAACGGGGCAGGGTGGGGCGTTCACCTACAACTTCAACCCGCAGGGCGTCGCGCACATCTTCGTACCTTAAAAGGGGAACCATGGGCGACTGGCCGCTGGCCTCCGGCTTCCGCGCGGAGAGTTTCGGCACGAGCACCGCCACCCAAGGCGGCACTACGGTGACAGGGGGGGCCACTGCTCATACTAAAGGGTCTTGGGTGCAGCTGGACGCGTCAACTTCATTCGACGCTACCGTGTTTGCCCTGTATGTCGTGGTTCAATTCCAGGATACTTTATACTTGTTGGACGTCGGTATTGGCGCGGCGGGCAGCGAACAAGTTATCGTGCCTAATTTTTTGATCTCTCAGAGCGTGGGCCTGGTCTCCGAACTATTGTTGCCGATCGGTGTCCCGGCGGGCTCTCGTGTCGCGGTTAGATGCCAAGACAACTTCGGCAGCTCTAATCTGTACGTAACGGGCATGTTGTATTCCGGCGGGTGGGGTAACGATCCCACCTATCAGACCATGACAGCTTACGGCGTGAACACCGCCGCAAGTAACGGGACGATAGTAGACGCCGGGGCCGTAGCTAACACTAAGGGTAGTTGGACGCAAATCGTGGCGTCTACCACGACCACAATGAAAGCGTTCATGATGTCAGCTATTCGCCCGGCGCCGGCTACCAGCATCACCGCGGATTTTTCTGTGCTTGCGGACGTGGGTGTCGGAGCCTCGGGTTCAGAGCAGGCACTGCTCTCGAATATGAGGTATTTTTCCTCAATACAGACCGGTGGTGTTATTACTCCGTACACGGCGGGTTCTGCCACGTTGTCCGGGTTGTCCACCCTGGTGCCTCGAATTATCCCGCCGGTGCCCTGCGATATTTCACAGGGTGTGCGTCTAGCTGTTAGACAGCAAGCCACTACCACTAACGCTAATGATCGGAAAGCGGCCTACGCTATTTACGGTCTGAACTAAAGGGGACGTCCCGTGGCCGTTAGTGTCAGCAATTCAGGGTCTCAAACCGCTACAATCAACACCGAGCACACTCTTGGCGCCGCGATTACCACTGCTGGCATTTACCAGCTTAAAGTGGACATGGCGAATCTCGCGGCCGGTGATGTACTCGAATTGAGGATGTACGGGAAAGTTCGATCAACCGACACGGAGCGTTTGATGTGGGGCCCGGCGTCTTATGGGCCAGTGCCCCCAAGTGTGGACATCGCGGTGTCCCCTGCTGACGTATGCGCTGCTTCGGTGAAATTCACTCTCAAGCAGACGGCTGGCACTGGCCGCGCCTACCCGTGGGCCATTTATTCGACCGGAGCGTAAATCATGTCGTGGTTTACGCAGCAGTGGGCTGTCTACACCCCCACTATTTCCGATGTCATCATCACGGGCGACGCGCCGTCCGCGTTGCGATCAAGCGGCCCGCTCGGCGCGGCGTCACCAGACCTCGCTATCACCGATGCCCCAACAGGGTTGCGTTGTGGCGGCGCGGACGGTGTGCAGGGTTCGGGCATCGTCGTTGGCCCGGACACGCCCAGCGCCGCGCGTTATGGCGGCCCTGACGGCGGCCCTGCGGTTGATCTAGCAGTCAGCGACGGGCCTCGTGGTACGCGCTACGGCGGCCCCAGCGGCGTGGCTGCTGTCGGTTTGACCCTGGTCGGTGACAGCCCGAGCGCAACGCGCGGCGGTGGCCCGGACGGGTCAGTGTTCGCTGATGTTGGTGGCGGGGTCACGGTCACCGACACCCCGGGCGGTAGTCGGTACTACGGGCCCGACGGTGCGCTCGCCATCGGGGTCGTTTTCGGCCCGGACACGCCCAGCGCGGGGCGTAACAGCGGACCGGATGGCGGCGTCGCGGCCGATGTCGTCCTAGCCGACGCGCCGTCAGCGGCCCGGGTTGGCGGCCCTGCGGGTGTCGTCGTGGTTCTGGTGGGCGCCACCGACACCCCCAGCGCCCTCCGCAACGCCGGGCCTGTTGGTGCGCTCGCCATCGTCATACCCCTCACCGGGGACACCCCCTCACCGGCCCGCCACGGCGGCGCCTCCGGGGTCCTCATTGTCGGGATCGGCGCGGACACCGACGTCGGCCCAGACACACCGGGCGCGATCCGCGGCGGGGGCCCGTCCGGGGACGTGCTGCTGGCCTTCCTCCCCACGCGTATCCCGTACGTTTCCCCCGCGCCCCTGGCGATCCCGGCCTACTCCGTGTGGCTCGCTGACACCGTCACCGGCCGCATGCTCTGGGAACTACCCCTGGTGTCCCACACCTGGTCGATCACCCTCGGTCAAGTCGGGACCGCGTCGGTCACCCTCGACATTGAGAAAACCTGGGATTCCCTGTCCGACCAGGACGAGCGAGACCCGCGGGTGCTTCTCCGTGAAGTGATCACCGGGCCGTGGCGGTTCTGTATCGTGATCATGTGGGGCAACAACGTTGTCTGGGCCGGGCCGTACATCAGCCTTACCCAACCCCAACCCAACCAAGTGCAACTCAACTGCGCCGAAATCCTCAAGCTCTACTCAAAACGGGTCATGGTCGCACCCGGGGCGCCCAACGCCACCGACACCACCGCCAACACCGTCATCGGCCCGGCAACGACCAAACCCCACGCCATGGCGGTACTCCTGACCCAAGCCCTCACCGGCACCGGGAACAGCCTGCCCATCACCATCCCTGACCCCGGCGGCGCGGGCACCGACTACCGCACCTACTACGGCTACGACCTCCGCAAATACTCCGACGCCATCGCCAGCCTCTCCGCCGAATACGACGGCCCCGAACTACGCCTCGACCCGCAAATCACCGCCGGCACGGACGCCAACTACCTCAACTGGGTCGCGCAAATCGGTAACCCGCACATCGGGCGAACCGTCACACCCTGGGTCTGGGACGACGACGTCTCAGCCATGATCACCCTCGACGCCGACGCCTCCAACCAGGCCATGGGCTGGTGGTCCGGCGGCTCAGGATCCAGCACCGACAAAGTCATCGACCACCTCACCGACACCCACCTCCTGGCAGTCGGCTACCCCATGCTCGAGGAAGTCGACACCAACAACTCCAGCCAAACACTGTGGGCGGTGCTGGACGCCATCACCGCCGCTGACCTCGCCGCGAACAAGGACCCGATCCTGGCCTACCAGGTCAGTGTCCGCGCCGACACCGATCCCATGGTCGGCACCTACAAGGTCGGTGAGGACTACATCCTCGACGTCCGGGACAACCCGGTGATCCCCGACGGCACCTACACCCGCCGCATCGCCGGGCTCCAAGGCACCGAGAAACCCTGGGTGACGATCACCGACGCGCCACCCCTGCCGGTAGGGAGCAGCTGAGATGCCCACCACGCCGCTACCCAGCCGGCACCTGTCCGATGATCTGGTCGCTATCCGTAAACAGCTGGATGAGTTGCAGCGCGCGGTGAACAGGCCCGCCGCGTCAATCCGCGACGCGAACAACAACGTTGTGCAGATGGTGAACAGCTCAACCCCCGGTCCGGTGATGGCAGCCCCCGGGCATGGGGTGTCGCTGGTCATGGCCAACGGAGCGGTGACCGTCGCGGACGAAGCCGGCCGCAACACGGCGCCGCTCACCGCGTCCGGGTTCACAGGCCCGGTGACCGGGGACACCCACGGCGTGCACCACGGCGACGTCGGCGTCAACGGGTCCGAGTTCTACAACCACTACGGCGACTTACACGGCAACGGCTACGGATTCTGGTACGGCCCCGTCGGTGACGGAACCACCCAAAACCAGATCAACGCCACCAACGTCTTCGCCACCGGATTCTTCGGCAACGTCGGCATCCCGGGACAGAACTGGACCCTCTACGGCACCGTCGTCGCCCCCTCAGAAGCCCGGCTCAAACGCGACGTCACACTACGCCAAGACAACGCCGGCCAGCTGGTGGACGCGGTGCCCAGCTACCAGTGGTACTGGAAACCCGAAGCCTTCAACGACGACAACGAGCACGCCGGCCCCCTGGTGGACGACCTCGCTGAGCACGCGCCGTGGCTCGTGCGCCAAGAACACGACAGCGACCCCCGGGGCTACAACGATCGGGACCTGATCGGGGTGCTGTGGGCCGCGCTGCGGGACGCCCGCGCCCGCATCACCGCGCTAGAAACCCGACTCGACAGCAACTGAAACTGGGGGCCGCTCGGTGATCACACTCGGATCCAAGGGCGACACCCTCACCGTCTACCTGTTCCGCGACGCCATGTTCTACGTCCCCATGGTCGCCACGGACCCGTGGCCCGACGGGGTCACCATCGAGCTGCACCTGATCAGCAACCAGCTCACCGATGACATCGTGTGGACCGCCACCATCGACGGCAGCACCGCCGCGTTCAACGAATCCCCCGACCAAGTCAACGCCGCGATCGACGCCAAGGTCTATGAGTCCCGCCTGTTTTACGTCGTTGACGGGATCGGTCCGCTGGGCTGGGCGCACGGGGGTGTCAATGCCACTTGAACTCACCCCCGGTGTTGAAGTCACTATCGAACCGCCCGCCGTCCCCACCGTCACTGTCGTTCCACCACCAGCAGCGACCGTCACCGTGCTGCCCATCGCCGGCCCACCCGGCCCGCAAGGCCCACCCGGCGCCGCTGGAGTCTCGACCAACGCCTCCTGCGTGTGGACGCAGAGCACGCCGGTCTATCTGGTCCAGGCCATCCACAACCTGGGCTTCTACCCGGCGGGGGTCGTCGCCATCGACACCTCAGGGACCGAGGTCGAGTACTCCACCGTGTCCTATCCCTCCATCAACATCACCGAAGTCTCGTTTGACGTGCCCTTTTCGGGCGCACTTTATCTGAGTTAGGGGTCTGATCCATGCCGCGCCGGTTTGCCACCTCTATTGACCTCATGGGCCTGGCGCTGCTGCACGCAGCCATCGACCCCGTGTCATCCGATCCCGCTGGCCTCGGTAGCGGAGACGCCGGCCGGGTGTGGGTGAACACGACGGTCCCCACCGTGAAGTACTGGACCGGCACCACGGCCATTGACCTGCTGGCCCGCGCCAACCAGACCGGCACCCAGCTGGCCAGCACCATCTCGAATTTCACCGCGACGGTGCAGGGCATCCAATGGTCGTCAATGACCGCGCCCACGGGTGCGGTGAACATGAGCTCGCAGAACTTCTCGAATCTGGCCACTGCCACGGCCAGCGGGCAAGCTGTCGAGTACGCACAATTCAATAACGCGATCGCGGCGGTGCAAGCCGGGCTGGACTTCAAGGCCCCACCAGCCACGGTCGTGGTCACCACCAACATGTCCCTGACGGCCCCGGGCACGACCATCAACGGGCACACCATGGCGGTCGGGGACACGGTGCTACTCACCGGACAAACCACCACCAGCCAGAACGGCATCTACACCTGGAACAGCGCGACCAGCCTGACCCGGCGGGCCGACTCGAACACCAACACCTCGATCTACTCCGGGACCATGATCTCGGTCGGCGCCGCGGACAGCACCAACCCGGACACGGTGTGGATGCAGACCGCGGTCGGCACCGGCACCAACGGCGCCCTGACACTCGGCACCGACAGCCAAACCTGGATCAAACCGTTCAGCGCCACAACGTACACGGCCGGTAATGGCATCAACATTACGGGCGCCACGATCAGCGCCGTTGTTGCTGGTAGTTCCAACACGGTTAACTCCGCAGCAGGGTCCACCAATGGCCTGTCCGTTGGCGGGTCTGGTCTCTATATCGACCCGACCACGGGCACCCGTAAAGTGTGGGGCACCGTTCCTACAGCGACGTCCGGTATCTACACCGTGTCCGGAGCGGCTTGCACGATCGCCCACGCACTCAATAACCAATATGTCCAGGTCCGGGTGTTCGCGGGCTCTTCCCCTCCCACCATCGGCGGTTCCACACCCTCGGCGGGCGAAGAAATCGAAGTGCAGATTGTGCGCACCGACGCTAACAACGTCCAGCTGACTTTCCCAGCCGCTCCCGGCTCGAATAACTATAACTTCTCAATCCAAGGTTAAAATATGGCGCGCATTTTTGGCACGCCGATTATCCTGCCCGCCGATCCTGGCTCATCCATGCAGGCGGCCACTAAGCAATACGTGGACAACCACACAGCGACCGGGACAGCTGGTGGGGCGCTGAATGGCACCTACCCGAACCCGAACCTGGATGTGGCGCCCTGGGCGCCGATCACGCTCACCGACGCGGCGACCGTCGCGGTGGACGCCTCCCTGGGTAACCACTTCCGGTGCTCCCTGACCGCGAGCCGGACCATCGGTGCGCCCAGCAACGCCACAGACGGTCAGCGGATCCTGTTCGAACTGACCGCCTCCGGGGGGTCCTGGACACCGACGTTCACCACGGGCAGCTCCGGGTCCTACATCTTCGGCTCGGACATCACAGCGGTAACCGCCATCGCGACGGGAAAGACCGATTTCATCGGGGCCGTCTATAACTCGACGGCAGCCCGGTGGCGGATCATCGCCTACGTCAAGGGCTTCTGAATGGCTATCGCACTCCAGGGCACCCCGGCAGCGGTGGTCGGCTCGTCATCCACGGCGACCTCGATCACCCTGACCATGCCGACCGGCAGCGTGGGCGACATTCTCTTTGTGCAGGTGACGGCCGGAGGCACCTCCTCCGGGTGCGTGCTTATCAGCCCCGCCGCCGCGGGTTGGACGATGGTCTGGTCCGTGGTCAACGCGGTCATGACCACGAAAGTGTTCTACCGTTTCGTGCAGGCGGGGGATGCGACGTCCTACACTTTTAACCTCAATACCGGCGCCCCGGTGGCGGGAACCGTGGCGCGCTATTCGGGGTTGTCCTCCAGCACCCCGTTCCGTTTTGTGAACGCCACCGAGCAGGGCGCAGACAACTCAGTGGCCTACACCTCGATAGCGTTCCCGCCGATTGACAACGTACAGAGCACCGATCTGACGTTGTGTTTCGTCGGGAACGCCACCAACACGGGGAGCCGCTCGCAGTCCACAGCGCTAACCACGCCGACCGGGTGGACCAACGTTATTAACTCCCTCGGTCCCACCTCCAACCAGTCCATCGCGCACATGGCGATGGCTACCTACTCCAAGGCTGCCGGTACTGACACGCCGTCCGTCACCACGAACTCCGGTAGCTCGTGCGCCATCTCCCTGGTGCTCATCGACTCGTCCAACGTGGTGGCGCCGGCCACGGGTGGGACGATCTCGTTTGTCAACGCGGCCACCACGGGGCAGAGCGCCACCAGCGGCACCATCACGGTCAGCGTGCCCTCCGCCGTGGCCGACGGTGACCTGTTACTGGCTGCGGTGGCCAACCCGAGTGGCGATGGTCTGTGGTCATCCATGACCGGGTGGGAGGCCATACCCATCACGACCAACAGCATGGAGCAGCAGGGTACGGGCAGTGACCTATCGGACCTGGATGCGGCATTGTTCTACCGGATCGCTTCATCGGAACCGTCCAGCTACACATTCACCAACACCAAGAGCAATCACGGCAACGCCGGAGTGATCGCCGCCTATCGGGGCATCCGCAATCCGTGGCCTATTCACCTGATGAATGTAACCAAGAGCCAGGGGTCGGGTAACACCTCGACCACTACCTCAGTGGCGCCCTACGCGCTTAACACGCTCAACGTCATTAACTCAGACATGCTCATTGTCAATCTCTACTGTTGCGGCAACGACGTGTCCAGCGGGGCTATCACGTTCACGATGCCGAGCAGCCCATGGAACAACCGAGCCACGGTGTCCGCGAGCATCGCAGCGACGTTCAATGGCGCCGTCGCAGTTGCCGACAAGCTGGGCGCCACGGATCTCCCCACCGTCACCGCGAGCGTGGCCTGCGGGTGGGTCGTGTTCTCAGTGGCGGTGATCGGCGCCCCGGCGACATCCGGCCCGTCTAATGCGCAGAAGTCGGGATTCATGCCGTTTTTCATGTAACGATGCGACATCGACCCCTGCCGACCGTGATTCCGCATCCCCGCAGTAAACCCTCCCCACGGCTCGTTCTCCCGTTCGTTACTTAACAATCGGGAGGCTCACGCGTGGATCCGCTTCAACGACTTCACCGCGCGTGGAAAGCTAAACCCCTCGCGATCACCCTCGTCTTCGCGCTCGTCCCCGTCGGGGTCATCGTGCTCGTCTTCGGGGACTCCGCGGACTGGGCATTCGCCACCATCGGCGGCGGCGGCATCATCATCCGATACATGGGGATCCTCATGATCCTCGGAGGAGCCTTCGTGGCATACAGCGTCATCCGCAAAGACGCCTTCTACGAAGTCCTCGGTCTCACCTTCGCCGCGTTAGGAACCGCTGTCTACGGTGTCGGGATCCTCCTCGGATTCGGCGCGGAAGGCCTCATCACCGGCCTTGGGTACGTCAGCATGACCCTGGCGTTCCTCGGTCGGGTCGCGCTGCTGTGCCGCTCAGCGAAGATCGCCGCCAGCGAGCCATGATTCCCACCCTCGGCACCCTGCTCACCGTGCTCACCGCGGCCCTCTCCGGCGGCGCCTCAACCCTGATCCTCGGCCTCGTCCACCGCCGCGGGGAACTCCGCCGCCTCCACACCGAAGCCGACGTCAACGTCTCCACCGTCACCGACACCCTCATCCAACGCCTCCAATCCGACGGGAACATCTACCGCGAACAAGTCAGGGAACTCCAAAACAAAGTCGACCACCTCGAAAACAAGTACGAACGCCAACAACGCGACTTCATCTCCCAACTCCGGGACGCGCACACCGAAAACACCCGACTATCAACCCGCGTCGCCCAGCTGCAAACCGACCTGGACATCGCGAACCGGCAAATCGAGGAACTACGCCGCCGCAGCCTAGGAGCCTCCTGATGCGCCGCTGGCTCGTGCTCTGGCGCCCCCGACCGAAACGTGACCTTCCGGACGATTTGTTACCGGAAATCCAATCGGTCCGCCACCAGCTAAACCAAACGCTGCACACGCTGCAACAGTTCGAGCGGCGCCTCAACGCGCTCGCCGAACTCACCAAAGCGGAAGAGGAGGCGACCGGTGAGTGACCCCACCCATGACGACGCGGCGGGGCTACTCATCACAGCCCGCAGCCTCACCGCATCCGTCGGTGACCTCACCGAGCAGATGAAACGAGCCGACCGGCGCACCTACGCGCTCGCCGTGTCTCTCGCGCTGGACGTTTTCCTGACCCTCGCGTTGGGTGCCTTCGGGGTCAACTTCCGGGACGAATCAGATTGCCAAGCGCAACAGAACGCGGCGTTCCGCGAAGCAGTAACCCGTGTCCGCGCCGCAGACGAAGAATTCAACGAACGGGAACTCGCGTCCTACGACGCGCAACTAACCCTGCTCAACACCGGGTTGGACCCAACCCGAACTCAGGCGCAGAAAACAGCAGCCACGAACACCTACAAGCAAGCCATCCTTAATGCCCGGGCGGCGATCGTCACCAAAGAACACACAAGCGCTATCAGTAATCTCCCCGCCGGGAACTGCTGATGACCGCCCACCTAGGACTCGACTACGCCGGCGGTCTCCCCGGAGCCGCCGCGATCAAAAAAGCAGGGTACCGGTTCGTGTGCCGTTACCTCACCCCCGGCGGCCCAGGACTACCGGGGAAACTCCTCACACCAGAGGAGTACGCGGATCTTCAAGCGCACGGCATCGCCGCCGTCGTCAACTGGGAAACCAGCGCGACGCGGATGCTCGACGGCTACAACGCGGGCGTAGCAGACGCCGAAGCGGCAGAAACGCGAATCCGTGCGGTGGGCCACCCCCTGGACCGTCCGGTTTTCTTCTCGGCTGATTTTGACGCGACCCCTGCGCAGCAAGCCGAGATTGATGACTACCTGCGCGGGGTCGCGTCCGTCCTCGGCGCGGACCGGGTCGGGATCTACGGCAGCTACAACGTGGTGAAACGCTGCCTCGACAACCACACCGCGCGGTGGGCGTGGCAAACCGCAGCCTGGTCCAGGGGCCAGGTCGAGCCCCGCATCCACATCTATCAACGCATCACCAGCGCCACCGTCGGCGGCGTCGAATGCGACGTGAACGAGGCCCTCAAGCTCCCCGACTTCGGGCAACACCCCACCCCCCACCACCGGAGGGACGACATGCCTCTCTTGCCCGCGACCACAATGCCAGCCGACCCCAACAGCGATCCCTCGACGTGGCCCCAAACCAACTTTGACGTCACCTTCGTCCCCGGCGAGGGCTGGTCTTGTGTGATCGGCGTAGAAGAATGGCCCGGCCGCACCAAAGACACCGCCCGCGGATTTGTGCTCTTAGCGTCGTGGGAAACACCACGCGGCCTCGTTCCCGTGACCCCAGCGTTAGCGGTCGGTGGCGGAGGAATCATCCTCTACGACCACGCTCCCACCGTCACCTTCACCGCACCCCCTGACGCGTCCGGGCTCACCCTGAACTACGGCGCGCCCGGAGGGGTAACGATAGGCACCTGACCCTGCTGTTTGAGGGGGTATTTGACCCCCAGGTGCGCCGCTGCCGGGCGAGATCTAAGACACCTAGTCCCACCCCCACCCCCTTTTGCGCGCTGCGGGGGTTTCACCCAAAGGAGTAGCCCTTGACTCAACCTGCGCACGTTCAAACCAACCGGCACCAGCTAAAGCTGGGTCGACTCGCGCCGCATTCCGAGGCAACTCACCCCCGGCTCAAACTCGAGAACTTCCTCACGTCCGGTTACTCGCTGACGGTGCCCCCCGTGGTGGACTACCTCTCGAAGGTCACGACATGGCCGGTGAGTTTGAACGATCGGCTCGGTGACTGCACAGCCGCCGCAGCTGGGCACCTGCGGGAATCGTGGACGGCCTATGCCCAGGGCGCTACCACAGTCACCACCGACGCGGACATCCTGACATTCTACGAGGAATGCTCCGGGTATATCCCCGGCCGCCCGGACACTGATCAGGGCGCGGTGATGCAGGACTGCCTCAACATTTGGCGCAAGACCGGCCTAGCGGGCGACAAGATCCTCGCGTTTTTCCAAATCAACCCATCTAACCTCGCGGAAATCAAAACCGCGCTCTACGCGTTCGGCGGCATCTATGTCGGCGTCAACCTGCCGAACTCTGCGCTCGACCAATTCGAGGCCGGACAACCATGGGACTATAATTCGCGCCTAGACAACAGGATCGCTGGGGGACACTGCGTTCATTTGGGGGCCATCGATTCCAGCGGACTGATGACAGTCACCACATGGGGCCGGACGCAGCAGGTCACCCCAGCGTGGTGGGCCAAGTTCACGGAAGAAAGCTGGGCTGCGGCCACTGTGGATTGGGTGAAGAACAATGTGAGCCCCGAGGGCTTGGACACCGCCGCGCTCAACGCGGAGTTCCAGGCGTTAACCGGGCAGCCTGGACCATTCCCTGTTGCACCCACACCGACTCCAACCCCGACTCCAACCCCGACACCTACTCCTCCACCGGCCCCGGTTCCGGTGAGTGTTGCGGATCAGGCATTGGCAGCCGCGATTCCCGCGTCGTGGCTGAACGGCTACCACGTCGGCAACAACGAGCAGGTTCGCAAAGCGTTGCAATCCTGGTTTGCCGCGACAGGGCTCACCCCCACCAGCGGTAAGTAATGTACGCATCCACAAGGAAGAGGTAAACAGTAATGTCGTCACCTATCCTGTCCATTATCACCGAGATCATCACTATCATCGAGGGTCTGCTGAACAAGGCAGAGCAGAGCCCAGATGGGAAGGTTTCGGCGGCTGACCTGCGCACCGCTTTGGGCAAGGCCAAGGCAGCCCAGGAACGCCACGCCGGCAAGTAATCATCGTCTTGCAGGCGGAAGGGCGGTCTCATGCCCGACTACAGCAATGAGCGTAACAACGCCCTCATGTTCGCGGTGGAATCACACCGGAACGACATCACACCATGCGATCCACGCCGGGTGCTTCGCGCCGCGAACATGTACTTCTGCTGGCTCACCGCGCCCATCCGACTGATTCTCGGACGCGGACCAGCGGTTGACCAGACCACCGGGCAACCAACAAACAATGAAGGAGACACGATGAAGGACACCGATAAGGCGCAGCTCACCGTCACCGCTGAGGACGCGAAAGGTCAGGTCACCGCTTCCGGTGCCGACATCACCTTCACTTCAGCTGACACCACTGTTGCGACGATTGTCACGGACCCGGATGGCACGATGTGGGTTGTGGCGGGAAACCCCGGGTCTACTGTGATCACTGCTGATTGGCCTGATTCACCTGGTGGTGATTTGCAGGGCACCTTGGCGGTGGATGTGACCGCGGGGGACGCGACCAGTCTCGTGATCACCGCTGGGGCGCCTGTCCCGCAGTAGTCGCAGGTCGGGCTGGGCGCGCGCATTGAGTAAAGCGGTGCCGCGCCCAGCCCCCTTGTTTCACACGCGCCCGTGGTGGGCCTTAGCGATTTCCAGGGCCCGTTGTAGCCGCTGCTCGTTCACGCTCGCCCTGCGGTGCGCTGGCCGGTGTGCCCCAGCGTGCAGGGACACGAGAACACCCACGGTGATCAGTCCCGCCACCGCGAGCCCGACGATCAACACGATCAACACGTAGGTACCCACCCTTGGTGGGTGCCCTCTGCGCCCGTGGTGAAACCCCTACACCATCCCAACCTTTGAGGAGATTGCGTGCGCGTTTCAGCGTTAGGAGCGGTCCTGGCTGCGGTCACGGCGATCCTGCTCGGCGGGTGCGGCTCCAGCCCCGACCAAGACGGCGCGACCAGCACCAACCCCACCACCGGCGACGCCCCCAGCAGCGTCCCCAACACGCCGCCGCTTGCCGTGATCCCGGCGAACAATCATGTGACCGGCACCTACCCCGCCTCCTGCGTACGCCCACAGGATGCTGACCCGAAGCTGCCTGTCGTGTCGTGCACCCCCGGGTCGATCCGTTCCGATGTCACCCAAACCAGCCTCACCACCACGATCTGCCACAAAGGCTGGGCGGCCAGCGTGCGGCCACCTGAAGCCGAAACGAACAAGATCAAAACTGTGGCGATGTCCGCCTACGGCGTCCCAGCGACGCTGCGGAACACAGCGCGACTCGACCACCTCATCCCCCTCGAACTCGGCGGCTCGAACGACGAAAGCAACCTGTGGATCCAGGACCAGAACTCCAGCGACAGCAAGGACCGCGTAGAGAACGATCTCCACGCCGCGGTGTGCGCTGGCACGGTGACACTGGCCGACGCGCAACAGGCCATCGCCAGCAACTGGGAAACCGCCGAGCAACACCTCGTGCTCCCCAGCAACAACCGCTAAACGACCCAAGTTCCCGGGTTGGGGGTGCCGCGGTGGGCATCCTGTGGGACCGGTTCACCGGCGCTGACGAACGGCAACGCTCCCAGAACATCCTCCGCGACAAGATCCCCGCCGAACGGGGCCTCTCCGCCGAAACCATGGCCGCCGTCACCGACGGCCAGCTCGAGATCGACGACGACGACCCGCAAGCCCAGAAACTTCGCGACCTCGGCAACTCGCGCTGATCTACCAACCCAAACGAGGGGGTTCCTTCATGCCCAACATCCGCGGCTGCCCGGCAACCAAACAACTCCGGCGCCTGCGCCGCAACCGGGTCGTCTCCTGGGGAACACCCATCGCCGCGCTCGCCGCGCTGGCTGGGGTGCTCGCCTGGCGCTACCACACCGCTAACGAGCGGTTCGCCACCCGCGACGCCGACTAGCTCGGCGTGTATACCCGGGCGTGGGCGCTCGGCACGCTGGACCGCGCGACGAAAACAGCCGCCGGTGACCTCGTCGTCCTCTGGTCCGCCTCAAGCGCGCTGCACATCAACGCCCTCCAAATCCTCGGTGTCACCGCAGCAGCCGTGGTGATGTCCCTACTCACCTCGATCGCCTCAGCGCCAGTCGGGGACCGGGGCACCACCAGCGCACTACCGGGAGGCCGCTGAATGCTCGCGCTCATCATCATCGCACTTGTGGTGTGGCTCGCGCTGGCCATCATCGGGTTCGCCGTCAAAATTGCCCTGATCGGTCTGATCGGGATCATCTTGTTCGCCATCACCGGCATCGCGTTGCTGCTCAAGGCGCTGTAGGCCCGTGGAGTGTGAGTACTGCGGCTGGTTCTTCGACCCGGTCCGCTATAGGTGGGTCTGTCCGGCCTGTCGAACGAAAAATTCTTGCTGCTCAGGTTCGCCGCTGCCGCCACGGACGAGGGCTATGCCCTCTCTGAGCTCAGCACCGGCCCCGATTCGACCCCGAACAGACGGCGCACGTACGCCAGAGCCTCCGCGAGGGTGCGGAGCTCACCGTTGACCAGAATCATCATGGCCTCCTGAGGTTGGTCGCCAGGCGACGACTTGAACGTCGCATTACCGGCCCCTCGGCCGGCGTGCTTGAAGCCACACGGTTCTGACGCTGCCCGTCGCGATCGGGTCTGCCGTTACCGCCACGCTGGTCACGGTCACCCGCCCACGACCCGTCTAGCCGGGCGGCCCCAAACCGATCACCTTGCGCGCCGGATCCGCGGACAGCATGGCCTCAATCGCCGCGACCGCCTTGGGATTCCGCGCCTTCCGAGCCATATACCGATCTTGCGTCATGGACGGGCGGGAGTGGGACAGCTGGTCGGCGATCTGCCGCGCGGACAAACCAGCATCATCGAGGACGGTAGCCACCGTCTTGCGGAACGTGTGGCTGGTGACCCACTCGTAGCCGGCCATGTCCAGCGCGCGGCGCAGGTCGCCGAGAGTGTTATGCGGATCCCGCAAACCACCGACGCTGTCAGGGAACACCGGCCCGAGAGGGTTCAGCGCCGTCTCTCGGCGCAACAGGAGCATCGCCACGACCGGCTCCGGTAGGTCAAGCACCTGTTCCTTCGTCTTACTCGTCCCCCGGTTGATCAGCAGTCCGGCACCCTTGACGCGGATGATGTTCGGGCCGACCGCGGCGGTTGCTTCGTCAAGGTCGATCCAGGGCCAGTGCACGGCGAGGGCTTGGCTGATGCGCAGCGACGTGCCGAGCATCCACAACACGAGATCGGGTAGATACGGGTGCACTTTGGGTGGCGGGTTGGAACGCTGCTGCGCCCACAGGCTGTCGCCGGGTGTTTTCGCCAAGCCGGTGAGCTTGGTCCATAGGTCCACAGCCTCGCCGGGTTCGAGCGCGCGGACAGCCTTCTGCGCGCCGATGATGCGGGACACGTCCCGGACGGGGTTGGTGGGGATCGCGTTGTAGCGCGTCGCGATCTGCATCATTCCCGACAGGACCGCCCGCGTCGTCTTCGCGACGGTGGGGCTGTGCTTGCGGAGCTCCCGCAGGAACCGGTCCAGGGTTTGCACATCCGCTTCGATGACCGTCAGCTCGCCGAGTTCCGGCTTGCCGTGGTTGTCCCAGTGGCTGCGGTACAGCCGCACGGTGCCGGGCGACAGTCCCCCTTGTTCGACGCGCTCGTTGAGATCCTCGAAGTAGTTCTGGGCGAGCGCGTTCATGCGGGTGCGGGAGTTGATGTGTCCTCGGCCCTCGGCGGCTTGGGTCTTGGTGGCGAGGGCTTGTTTGAGCCGGTTGATCGCGGCGGTTTTCGTCGCGGCGGTGCGCTCGTACTGTCGGGTGCGGCCGTCAGGGTCGCGGTGGTTGGCGAGGGCTTTCCACTTGTCGGCGACTTTCATGGTGCGGATCTCGCCGGTGGTGTTGAGCGGCAGCCGCGGCCGGCCCGTCACGCGGCCTGCCTGAAGATCGTTCGCATGCCAGGATTCTACGCCTTTTGCATGGCTTTTGCATGGATTCAGCCATGTTTGACCTAGCCGAAGATCACGGTAGATGGCTTCTGAACTGGGGGATCAGGCTCCCCGAGTTGGACTCGAACCAACAACCCTGCGATTAGCTGTCAACCATGAACGGTAACGAATCACCGTAAATGCGCGCACGTCAACCGGGGTCGTTGGTGCACCCTAGCGCAGGGTGGCGCATGACGTGTACATGGCTTTCGCATGGCTCCCCCATCGGGTCCGCGATGGCCCCTGCCCAGGTCACTCCGCGGCGGCTTTTTCGCCTCGGCGCGTGCCGGTGGTATGTCTACTGAGACGGTTCGGCCGCACCACAGTCCGTGACACCTCACGCCGATTTCACCCAGCATTCTTTCAGGAATTGCGCCCAACGGGGTGCATCCGTAATTGCGGATGCGATTGCGGTGAACGAACGTGGTACATAACCTGCATGCCTCACACGGACAGTGGCCCTGCACGAGGTTTCGTTCACCCACCGATCGGTCGCAACCGCCATCACGCACAGCGATCACTGACGCGCGGAGGATCCTCCTGGCATGCGTAACCCAACCACCTCCTACCAGGCCAGCATGTCACCCGCGATCACCAAACAACGGCTTCAGGCCGCTATCGGCGTAGAAGTGGTCAGTTACGTCACGACCGCGTTGGCAGCTGACGGGCAGATGTACTCACTGTTCCCGTCTGAGCAGGACCCTCGCGTCACCGATGATCTCGCCAGGAAAGGCGCCCATGTGCTCAGCTGCGGCCCGTGCTGCCCGGATTGCACGTAACTAGCCGCGCGGTCACCGACCGCCGTGGTCGTTGCGCTTTTTGACGCTGGTCTCAGGGGTCCCTTCGTCGCCGAGACGCACCACCGTCACGTCGTGGCTTCCTTCTTCACCGTTCGGGCGGCCCTTGGCGCCCACGAATGACCGGATGAGCCCCACAATCGCCTGCTTCTGAGCCGGCGTGAGCCGGGGCCACATCTCTACCAAATCTGGCCACGGATCGTCCCTCTTCGGTAACCGCTCACGCGCCGTCTCACTCAGCGGCTCATGCCCCAACGTGGCCAGCCACCGGTCTATGTCCAGACCGAGCGCGTGAGCGAGGTCGATCACAGTGGGCCGCTTCGGGTCCGGCGGGTTACGGCCTTCGAGCTTCTCAATCTGCGAAGCAGAAACACCAGACAACCGCGCCAAATCACTACGGGACAACCGCTGCTCCTCCCGCGCGGAACGGACATGAGCAGCGAAATCTTCAACAGACACCCACGGCATGGTGCCAGTTTGAGGCCGATTCAGGCCTACTTGCCGGTAAGAATCACCTAGCGGAGCAGTGCGCGCACCGACTGGTGCGCTGTTCGTGACAGCGCGTCACCGGCCGCAGGGGGCCACGCGCCCTGTTGCCATGTGCCATAAGATGTCGTACTATGGCTCAATGTCACGCCGACGATCATGGACGCAAGTCCCCCCAACCTGCCTACGACGGCTACGCATGGACGCCGGCCTCTCCGTCCAGGAGCTAGCAGACCGAGTCGGATACACCAAAGACCACCTCGGGAAATGCGAACGAGGCCGCCTCACACCCGGCGAACCCCTCGTCCGCGCACTCGCGGAAGTCTTCGGGAAGCGGCCCTCCGAACTAGAAGACGCCCTCCGACGCGAACTCGCCACGAAGGTGGCCTAGATGAGCACCCGCCGGCTCAAAGGTCTCGACGCCATCCGCGACGCCACGGTTGAGTCCGCGCCCGCGCTTCACGTGCTCAACATCGGCGACATTCCCTGCGGCGCGCTCACCGTCCGGGAAGCCGCCGAGTTCACCCGCCTACCGGCGCACTGGATCAGAGCCCGGATCCGCGAGGGCCGAATCCGCGTGATCTCCGAAAGCCTCCGCGAATACGTCATCCCCCTGGCGGAGATCCCGAAAATCCTGGACTGGGCGGAGTACGTCAACACTGCCTGAAAAGGGCGGGGCGCCCCTTAGGTGCCCACAACACCCAAGAACCGCCCCGCAACACCCACGGCGCCTGCACCGCCAAGAACAGGCACCCATCAACCAACCACGAAAGGTCTAAACACATCATGACACGACCTGTCAAGCAGCCAACCCGGGAACAGATCCGCAACGCATTCGAGTGGACCGCCCGCTGGCACTCCGGCGGCGCCTACATCGGCGAAGCTGATCTCTCCGACCACGCTGCTCAGGTTCTCGGTGACCGCGCCTACACGTTGATCGCCACCACCGCCCGCGACTGGCACCACCGCAACACAACCAACGGCGGCGCGGCATGACCATCTACGTCGATAACGCGGCCATTCCCGCCAACGTCCACAACCACGCAACCGGAAAGACCGTCACCTCAACTTGGTCACACCTCATCAGCGACCAACTCGACCCGACTGAATTACACGAGTTCGCCACCAAACAACTCGGAACCAAAGACGGTGCGACGTCATGACCAGCGAGGCCGTACTCCAATCGCTGCGTGTCCTCGCCGAAGCTGCACGCGAACACCGCATCACGCTCGGCGCCGATGGGGAACTCCGCATCAACGGCGCCCCCACGAACCCCTTCCAGCAGCTCGCCGTGTCCGTGTTGGACCGGTGGGGATGGATCACCTGGACACCCAGCCTCACCTGCTACTACGCGGTCCTCACCGAACACGGCAAAACCAACCTGGCCATCCACGCCGGCCCCGATTTTTCGGACGGGGCGCAATGGCGCGCCTTCGAGCACCACATGTTCGACGTCACCGACGCTGACCTCGCCGAAGGCGGCACGCCATGAGCGTCTCCACCACAGTCGCAATCAATGCGCCAGGCGTATACGACATCCCTGCCAGCGAATATCACGCTGATCCCGTAATTGGCGGGTCGCTGTCATCCACCGGCGCCCGGCGGCTGCTACCTCCGTCATGCCCGGCGCTATTCAGACACGCGATCACCGACGGCCAAGAGCACCGTGCCGTGTTCGACTTCGGTCACGCCGCGCACGCGCTTGTGCTCGGCGTCGGGGCACCCATCACCGTGGTGGACGCCGACGACTGGCGCACGAAAGCCGCCCAGGAAACAGCCAAGAAAGCCCGCGCGGACGGCGCAACACCCCTACTACGCGCCGAGTACGAGCAAGTACAAGCCATGGCCGCAGCACTGGCCGACCACCCGATCGCTGGCGCACTTATGCAGCCCGGCGCGGGCGACGCCGAGCAAACCCTCGTCTGGCAAGACCAGGAAACCGGCGTGTGGCGCCGGGCCATGCTCGACTGGGCCACCCGCGCCATCGACGGCCGGCTGATCATCGTCGACTACAAGACCAGCAAATCCGCCGAGCCCGGCGCGGTCAGCAAAGCCCTAGAGAACTACGGCTACCTACAACAAGCGCCCTGGTACCTCGACGGCGCCACCACGCTCGGTCTCGCCGGCGACCGTGAGCCCGCGTTTCTGTTCGTGTTCCAGGAGAAAACCCCGCCCTATCTAGTCACCGTCGCGCAACCCGACCCTGAGGTCCTCGAGTGGGGACGGCGCCGTAACCGCAAAGCGCTCGACGTGTACCGCCGCTGCGTCGAAACCAACCACTGGCCCGGCTACGCCGACGACGTGATCTCCGTCAGCCTCCCCACCTGGGCCACCTACCAACACCAAACCGCCTGGCAACAAGGCCACTACGACACCACAGAGGACCTTCCATGACCCGCACCAACGGGGCACTCACCCTGCCCCACCAACCCGGTCGCATAGGACAAGGCACCGCCATTGAGCAGTCCCGCGCCGCCGCCGAGGTCTTCGCCTCGGTCATGTCCGCGAAACAAGCACCCCGCGACCAACAACTCGCGCTGCGATCCATGCACGAAGTATGCCGAATGAAAGAACTCGCCGAACGCGCCTTCTTCCGATACTCCCGCGCCGGCAGCCAAGTCACCGGACCAACCGTGCACCTCGCCCGCGAACTCGCCCGCTGCTGGGGAAACATCCACTACGGGGTGTCCGAACTACGCCGCGACGACGAACACGGCCAATCCGAGATGCAGGCCTTCGCATGGGACTTGGAGACCAACGCCCGCGCCGCGTCGATTTTCATCGTGCCCCACAAGCGGGACAAACGTGACGGCGCTGTGCTCCTCACCGAAGCCCGCGACATCTACGAAAACAACGCCAACGCCGGCGCACGGCGCGTGCGCGAGGCCATCTACTCCGTGCTGCCGCTGTGGTTCGTTGAGCAAGCCCAGGAGCTGTGCCGGAACACCCTCACCAGCGGCGGGGGCAAGCCCCTCCAGCAGCGGATCGCTGAAGTCATTGACTGGTTCGGCCGGATCGGTGTCAGCGAGCAGCAACTCGCTGACAAGGTCGGTAAGGGCGCCGCGCAGTGGACGGAGCTCGACTTGGCGCCGCTCGGCGTCATCTACCGCAGCATCAAAAACGGTGAGGTCAGCAAGGACGACGAATTTCTGCCAATTACGTCCGTCACGGTTACAGCTGCGGACATCACCGGTCGGGCACCCCAACAATCCACCGACGAGCCTGAACCCGACGCCGAACGACCAGCCGCAGGGATCACCGCGCGCCAGTCCAAGCGGCTCCATGCGATTCTCACCGAAGGCCAGATCAACCGAGACACCAAACTCGCCCTCCTCAATCACCTCACCAACCGCGACGAAGAAATTACCACCTCCGCTGAACTCACCGAGGCAGAAGCCGATCTGGTCATCAACAAACTCGCTGAACTCGCGCGGTTCAAAATCCCGCTCATCGAGGCCGTGGTTGAACTCATCGACCGGCCAGCCGACAACGAAAGCAGCCAGTCATGAGCGACCTCGCCGCGCGGCTGGTGAACGAGTGGGCCGCTGACCGGTACACCCAACCCACCCCCGCCGAAACAGATCTCGCCCGCTGGATCGTGGAACTCCTCGACCCCAACGACCACGGACTGCGGAGACTCAACCGCGCCCTCAACCGGTGCTGCGACCTGCACAAACTCGGCCCCGCAGGATTCTGCTGCGACCCCGACGACTGCGGGCCCTGCTGCGAAAACTGCCCCACCTGCCCCGAAATCTACCGACAACACATCAACCCGCAATACGAACCTGCCGTCATACCGATTTGGCAGGACTCCCCCGACGCGAAATGGATCGTCCCCGTCGCCGCAGATGCCGACCCAGCCAATCCCTGGGACGGATGGCTCGACGTCAACACCGAACCCCGCTGCGTCGAACTCCACGGCTACGAACTCACACCCAACGAAGCACGAATGGCAGCCGACGCGCTCCGCGCAGCCGCCGCCCACGTTGAAAAGAACCGCTCGGAGGCCAGCACGTGACCGCCACCTGGATTCGCGACGGCATGTGGGACCTCTGGGCCGCGGCCCTCACATCACAACCCTGCACCGATCCCGACTGCGACGTATGCAACCCACCAACGAAAGAACCCCCACCATGCGCCACCCCGAAAACAACACCGCAGCCGCCGTCATCGCCGCCATCATGCTCATCATAGCTATTGGAGTGATCCTCGCATGACCACCACCACAATCCAAACCCCCGAAACCAACACCACCCAACTCATCGCGACACTCATCGCCGACTCCGTCACCGGAACCCACCGCATCAACGGCAAATTCGTCCGCGCCAAAGCCACCGTAACCCGCGGAATCATCACCCTCACCATCCAACAAGTCGAGTTCGACACCGACGACAAAGCAGTCCAGGTAGTGCTCCAACTCACCCCACCCGCCACCATCACCCCCACCACCCCAGAACTCTCCCCATCCGCTCTGGAAACACCCGCAGTGTCCACCGCGGTCATGGCACGAAACGGCGGCGCGCACCACCAGCCACCCGACCACCAGGCGGCCAGCGCATGACCACCCAACCGGACCTTCAACTCGCCCCCGATGAGCCAGCAACACCCCAGATGGCCACAGCCCAGGCGATGCTGGGGCTACTACGCCGCCACTACCTACCCGACGAGACGCGCCCAGCGGGGATCTTCGCACCCGAGATCCAAGCCCCCGGACCCAGCGGCCGCCGAGCAGACCTGATCTGGCTGGGCTGCACCGCAGCCGCCGGTAGCGAACTCATCGGACACGAAATCAAGGTCAGCCGCTCGGACCTGCTAACCGAGCTCGCGGACCTCACCAAGTCCGACCCGTGGCAGCGCTACTGCGACCGCTGGTGGCTCGTCATTCCACACTCCGGGCTCATCAACGGACTCGAATTGCCGGACTCCTGGGGTGTGCTCACACCACCGTCAGGCCGCCGTCGCAGGTCCATGACAATCCACCGCCCAGCCCCACCGCTGAAGCCGGATGAGCAAGCGCCAGCGCTACGCGCCCTCGCGACATGGCTGCACTGGCGCCTCCGCGACGAACACAACCGAACCGTAGACGCGCAACACCGGCTCGAGCGGATCGAACTCGCCAACCGGCAACTCCAACTGGAACGACCACGCCCGACAGGCGAAGACGCGTCACTAGTGGCGGAAATCCTCGCGAAGCTAGGCCCATCGTACGGCACCCGAATCGGCAAATGGGGACAAGAAGTCAACGTCGATGACGTGGTAGCAGCACTGCAAGACCTCGGGAAGGTCTACTCCCGACGCGACAAAGCCCAACGAGACCTCGAACAAACACGCCGCTACCTGGACTCGGCGCAAACAACCGTAGCCCGCGCAATCCAGGCCTTCGACAAAGGCGCCGCATCATGACCACCCAACCGGACCAGATCCCCGCCCGCCGCATGGGCCACTTCGTCCGCACACCCGAATTCCACCGAACCATCCCACTACTCATCCTCGGCCCCAACCTCCCCAACGCCGCATGCAAAAACAAAGGCAACCTCTGGGACGACACCATCCCCGGCGAAACCGACGAACAACGCGCACAACGACACCACAAAGCCACCACCATCTGCCACAAATGCCCCGAACAAACCCGCTGCCTCACCACCCGCCAAACCAACCCACTGCTCGGCGGGGGTATTTGGGGAGGACAGGACTTCGGGAAACCCGCACAACGCTTGTGCGCCTGCGGCTGCGGCCAACCACTCCCACCCGACGCCGCTACCACAACCACAAATGCCGCCAACGCGCATACCTCGCCAACCCCGAAACAAAAACCGCCGACCTCAAACGCCGCGCCGCCCGAGACCGCGCACGCAACGCACGCCGGAAAACGGCGGCGGCATGAACACCCCCATACCGCTGCTCATCCAGGGCGACGCACGCCAAGGCTCACTTCTCGACCTACTGGGGGACGCATCGTGAGTCGCTAGCGGAAGCCAGCCCCCGGTGACCGCCGGGGGCATGGCCCGCCTACCTGACCTAACCAACACCCAAACCCACAGAAAGAAAGGTGTCGGCACCTCCCATGACACCACACCACACCACAAACCCACAACCCCACCCAGACTGAACGTGCAACAACACGTACCGCATACCCAACGATGCCAAGGTGATCGCCAAGTTCACCATCCCCGGTGAACCAGCCACTAAACAACGAGTCCGCTACTCACGTCAACACGGCAAGCACTACACACCCACACCGACATCCCAGGCCGAAACTGACATCGGCTGGGCATTCCGAAACGCGGCAAAACTCATCCTCGCGCTTGTCAATCGGTGGCTCGACACCCAGGTTATCCGATGACCGGCCCTCGCAAGGTCACCAAGTCGCCTAACCAGGTGCCTGACTTGATCGCGATCGATGCCGTCCACCTTCCCGCGTTTGCTGGCCAGCCGGTACCGGTCGTCGCCCAGCTAGTAATTCCGGGGGAACCGACCAGTTGGAATCGGGTTCGCTACAACCGCAAGACTGAGCGCTTCTATGACGCGAGTGACAACGTTCGAGCTAAAGAAACTCTGGCATGGCTGTTCAAGCAGCGCGTTCGGGACTGGCGACCGGATCCAATCTTGACGTTCGGGGTAGCTGCAATCTTCTACGGCCGCAACCAACAGCGCCGCGATATTGACAACTGCCTGAAACTGATCCTAGACGGTTTGACCGGGCATATCTGGTCCGACGACAATCAGGTGACCGAAGTTGCTGGCAAGCTAGTGTGGAATAGCGCGTGTCCACATACCGATGTCGTAATCTATGTAACCGACTCTAGGCGTCGGACCAAGGCGTGCCCGCAGTGCGGCGATGAGTTCCTCACCTACCCGTCGTGGACTTACGAGTATTGCTCCGCGGCATGCGGCAATACGGCTCGGCGGACCAAAGTCCGATGTGCGACATGCAACAAGGAGATCACTGTACCGCGCTCGGTTGCGGCACGAGCTAAGACTGGAGTCCATTATTGCTCGACCGAATGTCGTGCCAAGCGGCCCCTCGCGCCAGGTAGCCGACGCGGTTCCTGTGAGGTATGTGGTGGGCCAACGAGCAAAGCGAGCTATCGGCGCTGCTCCGCACATCGGAGCTATCGCGGCGCGGTTGGGCTGACCCATCGTCGCGGCCCGGCACCGAGAACTATCGACCAAAACAGGCAGTCGGGGGACGCCAATGACTTAACAGAGGGGAACACTAATGGCGCGTATCAGGACTATTAAGCCTGAATTTTGGAGCTCTCCTGATACGGCGAGCTTGGATGACCCGTGGGCTCGGTTGCTGTATATCGCGATGTGGAACTGGGCTGACGATAAGGGGCGTGGGACGGCGAACCCGAAAGAGTTGGCTGGGTTCGCGTTCCCCAACGACGAGTCGATCTCCTCGGCGGACATTCGGCGGATGCTCGGGGGGATCCGCCGGGCCTTCGGCGTGATCCTTTACGAGGTTGAGGGACGCCCCTACTACGCCATCCCGTCATGGGATCTGCACCAGAAGATCGACAAACGATCAGCCGGCCGGTGCCCCGCTCCAGACGAAGGCAAGGACTGGGATCCTGAGCCGCCTGACCTGCGCAAACAACACATCCAAACGATCTCCTCGGAGAATCCCGCCGAGTCCACGCCTGACCCTCGGCGGGATCTCGGCGCTGGAAGTTGGAACAGGGGAACAGGGGAACAGGGGAAAAACCCCTCTTGTGGTCCCGTTGATCACGTACGTCCAGACCGCGCGCGACAAGATCACCAACCCGTCACCACCGGTGCGTCCAACGCTGACCTCGCAAACCGAGCCGTCACCACCATCATCGGCAACAGCCGACCACCGTCAATTCGCAAAAGCCTCACCCAGCGAGCCGAAATGCTCCTCAACCAAGGAATCCACGGAACCGACCTCACCTCAGGTCTCGTCGAATGGCGAAACACCCCAAACGCCCGCGTCACCTGGCTCGACTACAAAGTGAGTGACGCTATAAGCCGACGCGAAGCCAAAGAACGGCCCCCGCATCTCGCGCCGGTCACCGAGCTCGCCACCTCGGACCAACGGTTCCAGCGGGGCAGGCAGATCGCCGAGGCTCGCCGCGCTCGCCGGCTCGCCGCCGAACAACAACCACCCGCGCTGCCAGGAGCAGCATCATGACTTCCAACCAAACCATCACCGATGACCAAATCGCCGACCTCCTGTCCATGGCCGCCGTTATCGATTACCGCAAAATCGGTGACGCCGAGGTCGATTTGTGGCATGCGATCGCTGTCACCCACAACTGGACATGGCCCCTCGCCCGGCGTGCCCTGATTGACCACTACGCGGAGTCCCGGGATCGGATCATGCCCGCGGACATCACCCGCCGGATCGCTGAAGCGCGGAGGGCGGTGTATGCGGCATTCCAGATTCCGCCGCATTCGGCTGAGCTTGCGGATGATGGGCGGGCGTTTGTGGCGTGGGCGAAGGAACGCGCCGCAGAGCACATGGCGGTTGGGCTTGGCGAGTGGGCCGCTTATGGGCGGCTACCGCAGCCTCTCGAGTTGGAAGCCTGACCAATGGCCAACCGCGAAGCCACCGAGCCGTTGCCGCCGTGCGATCTGGATGCTGAACGGGCCGTGTTGGGCGCGATCCTCATCTCGCCAGCCGCGCTCGACCAAATCATCGACACTCTCACCGTCGCCGAGTTCTACCGACCTGCGCACCAAACCATCTACGCCACCGCCCTCGACCTTTACGCCGCGGGTGACCCGGTTGACCCGATCACGATCTCCGCGCGGCTCGCCGCCGCTGGTGATCTCGTCCGTATCGGGGGTGCGCCCTATTTGCAGGATTTGGCGCATGATGTGCCCACCGCCCGGAACATTGGCTACTACGCCGAGATTGTCGCCCGCCAGGCCGTTAAGCGGCGTGCTGTGGAAACCGGGCAACGCATCGCTCAGCTCGGTCACGCCTGGGCCGCGGACGAGGACGGTCTCACCGACCGGATCGAGCAACTCACCACCACCCTCACCACCGGCCGGCGCGATGACGATGGGTTGATTGATCTCGACACTGCGGTAGCCCAAGCCTTCGAGCGGCTCACCGGCCCTGTTCCCTCCACGATCCCCACCGGATTGCACGATCTCGACGCGATCCTCAACGGCGGTTTGCGTAACGGAGCTGTTTACGCAATCGGGGCCAGGCCCGGATCTGGCAAAAGTTTATGCGGAAGTGGTATCGGGCTCAACGTCGCGCAGTCAGGTATCGGAGTCCTCATCAATTCCTTGGAGATGGGCCGTGAGGAGATCACTAACCGGATCCTCTCGAACATGTCCGGGGTCGAGTTAGCCGCGATCAACACTCACAAACTCAATGACTTCGACTGGGCGCGTCTACGGAAAGCTCAGGCACAGTTCCTCGGCGCGCCGCTGTTGATCCGGGACACCCCCAGCCTCACCTCCGTTGGTTTGCGTCGTCAAGCCGAGAAACTCGCCCGCAAAGCCACCGGGCTTGGGCTCGTCATCGTTGACTACACGCAGCGAATGACCCCCGCCGACGCCAAGGCCCCCCGGGAACTCCAAGTCAGCGAATTCACCCGCGACTTCAAACTCCTGGCGATGCTCCTCAACATTCCCATCATCGCGCTCTACCAAACTAATCGGAAATCAACCGAACGGCAAACACCCGACATGAGCGACTTCCGCGAGTCAGGCTCTATCGAGGCCGACTGTGATGTGGGAATCATTCTGAAACTCCCCACCGAACCCGAACGAGCCGGCGAACTTGACGCCCATGTGGTCAAAAACCGGCACGGCCGCTGCGGTGTTGTGACTTTGGCGTGGTCGCCGCATTACGCCCGGATCCGCTCCCTCGCCCCCGAGGATGCGTGGCAGGACGCCTCATGATCACCACGGATGCCACGGGCCGTGGCGATGCCCTGGGTCTACCAGCGGAAACACACCCTGTGGAGATCCACACCCGGCCGTCCTCCGACCGGGACACCGCCACGAACCCCGGAAACGGGCCTGAGAGCCACCCTGCCGAATCGACCCTAGCCGCGCACCAGGATGGGGGCGCCAACGCCGCCACGACCGATCTGGGCGGCGAAACGGGGCAACGCGGCGTGACCACACCACGCGTCGGAGGCCTCTTCGCTGGGGCCGGGATGCTCGACCACGCCGTCCACCACACCCTCGGCGCCACCCCAGCCTGGTTCGTGGAGAACGACCCCGCCGCCAGGAAGGTGCTCGCCCACCACTGGCCGCACGTGCCCAACCACGGCGACATCACCCACGTGAACTGGGCAGACGTCGAGCCCGTGGACGTGCTGTGCGGCGGATTTCCTTGCCAGGACATTTCATCGGCCGGCCTTCGAACTGGGCTGCGTCCAGGAACGCGATCCGGGTTGTGGTCCCACATGGCCTACGCGATCTCTCAACTCAAACCGAAATTGGTGATCATCGAAAATGTTCGAGGACTCTTATCGGCCGACGCGAATTGCGACCTGGAACCCTGCCCGTGGTGTTTGGGAGACAACGAGGGTCGCCCTTTGCGGGCACTCGGAGCCGTACTCGGAGACCTGGCCAGCATCGGGTATGTGGGTCAATGGCGTGGCTTACGAGCTTCCGATGCCGGCGCCCCCCACGGACGATTCCGGGTCTTCATCACCGCATGGCCTGTTAGCGACTCCCGCGGCGTCAATCGCGAGGGGTGGCCGTCCGCAGGACTCAAAAGGCGAACGCGATCTACGGCTGGACCTGCTGCCGACACCGACGGCCTCGGATCGGTTCGGGGCTGGGGAACACGGGGACGGTGGGACGGACTTGCGAACCACAGTGAGTTTGCTGCCGACCCCTGCGGCGCGGGATGCGGGCCGAGGAGCGGGCTGGGGAGACCAGCCGGGGCGACCGTTGAGCGAAACGGTGCACCGACTGCTGCCGACGCCACGGGCATCGGACGGGGAGAAGGGTGGCCCGAATCAGCGGGGTTCGTCGGGGGATCAGATGCTGTCCTCAGCGGTGATGGAGCTTCTGCCCGATGGGGATCGTATGAGCCCGCTATCCGACGGTGGGAACTGATCCTCGGCCGCCCGGTACCCGCACCAACTCAAATCGGGCAGCGCGGCGGCCAGCAACTGTCGCCACGGTTCACCGAATGGTTGATGGGCTGGCCCGACGGCTGGGTCACCAGCATTCCCGGGCTGTCCCGCAATGATCAGCTGAAGATTTGCGGTAATGGTGTCGTGCCGCAACAGTGCGCCGCTGCGTTGCGGTTGTTGCTCGCGGATGTTGTAGAGCGTGCTGCATGACCAGCCTCCGCATTCTGATCACCGGGTCGCGTTCCTGGGCCGACAAGCGCGCCATCACCGACGCGCTCCGCTGGGCCATCACCAGCCACCACCCCCAACCCGCGAAACAGCACGTCACCATCGTCCACGGCGCCGCCCGAGGCGCTGACACTCTGGCTGGGGAGATCGCCGCCAGTTGGGGTGTTCACGTCGAGCCGCATGCCGTGACCAGCGTGGATTGGAACGGCCCCTGCGTCCCGCAATGCCCACCCGGCCACCGGCTGCAACGGCGGGATGGCAGCACCTTCTGCCCGGCTGTCGCTAAGCGCCGGAATCAGCGCATGGTGGATCTTGGTGCGGATATTTGTTTAGCATTCCCACTATCCGCCGGCTGGTCGGGGACGAGGGATTGCATGACCCGAGCGGATGCGGCGGGTATCCGTGTCGTGGACTGGCCAAATGAGCAGCCCACCGGCGGTGCGCGATGACCGCTACCGCCTTCTGTCAACATTGCGGCGCCGTGGTGCCCCAACCGCAGAGCAGTATCAACCGGGCGATCCGCGAAGGTAAACCGCTCTACTGCAACCGTACCTGCGCCGGTCTTGCGCGGCGCGTCCCGCCAGATCGGAAGAAGGAGGCGAAACGCGCCTACGACGCTCAACGTCGGGTCGAGCTGGCCGCCGAGATCAGTGCAAAGAAAGCCGCGTATTACCAGCGCACCCGCGACCCGGCCAAAGAACGCGAACGCCGACTACAAAACATGGACCGGCACGTCGAGTATTGCCGACGGCCAGAGTACGTGGCGTACAAGCAGGATTACGACCGGCAGTACCGCGCCGAGGAATACGGCGAATACGCCGAAGCGTATCTACTGCTTCTGGACCTTGAGCGGGAGATCCGCGCCCGTTCCACATGGTACGAACGCGCCAAAACGCGCGGCTACTTCACACGAGCAGCTCAACAACGAAGGAGAGAACTATGGCAAGCAACAACGGTAAGGAACTGACCGCTACCAACCTAAAGGATGTTTTGTGGACCACCATGAACGATCTTCAGAGTGGCGCAATCCAGCCGGGTCAAGGTGACGCGATCGCCGCGCAAGCCCGGGAAATCCTTCGAACAGTGCGAACACAGCTGATGGTTACGAGCCAAGCTAAGCGCAGCGTCCCAGCTGACGTGATTTCATTCGCGGAAAAGTGAGCCGCAACGAAATGACCGAGCGGGTCCAAAAAGAGCTCACCGTGTTGCGACGGATGTTCGCCGCCGCCACCCGAACGCGGAAACCGGACGGCTGGGTCCGCGACATCCCGCGTAAAGGCGAACTCGCCGTGCTCCAGGGCGGACCGCGCTGGCACGATGGGTCCTGGTGGTGGCGACGCGAGCTCGAGAACTACCAGGCCGCGTGCTGGAACGCGCACCGCGACTGGCACACCACCGCGCCCAACCCGATCTGCGGCTACCAACCCACCGAGCAGCGGGTGGACCACCCCTGCGAAATCCACCCCGACACCCGGTCGCCGGTTCAGGGGCGGTTGTGGTCCTGGGAATCCGCTGGCTCGGCGGTCGCGTCGTGAGCGGCTGCCTTGAGAGGCTGGGGGCGCTTCGCTCCCGATTCATAAAACTGCTTCAGATCAGCAAGAAAAAGCCGCAGCTCTTTAGCCGCTTTCCGCGCAACTGTAGCTTGATGTGCTGGGTCTCCGCACGCCCGAAGAGTTTGCATCACGTCGTATCGAGCGCTTTCGATCTCGGAAATCGCTTGGAACATGCAGTCGTCGTAGTCGTCCCCTACGGCATAATCCAATGGCATCGGGCCTCTCGATCGGATGTTATTCACGGGGCGCTCCTCGCATATTGCTGTTCTCTCGGCAGCCAGAACCGACGCCCTGTCGGCGTGATGTTCCAACTTGATGGTGGCTACGTCGGACCACCACGGCTTGTTGCGCTTGTGGCTTTTGAATCTGGTCGAGAGGTCGAGCGTGATTCCGACGTACAGCAGCCGGTCGTTTCGATCGAACATCCGATACAGCACATGGTGTTGTTCGTGTTCAGGTTCTACCTTGACCGGCTCGCTCACGCTGGGCCTCGCTTGTGGCGGTTGACGTACCGGCGTAGCTCGCCGAGCACCACACGCCGCATCGTCTCGCCCTGCTCATCGGCGGTCTTTCGTACGGCGATCCACAGCTCCGGGTCGGCGTTCGTCCAGTCGATGATTTCGCGGAGCACGTCAGCGCGGGCTGTGCCTGCTGCCTCGGTGTTCTCGCCGAACCGCTGCCATGGTTCGTCGTCGACCTGGAGGGTGCGTAGGGGTGTCTTTCGTCTGCTTCCTGGCACGTCAGCAACGCTAGCCGGTGACATGTCACCTCCACAAGATCGTTCGATGTTGGCACTTGCGCGTGAGCCCTCATGTGACTACGCTAGTTACTATACAGCAGAGACGACCTGAGGAGCCACCGATGAGCACCACCGACGTCCGCAAGGCATACAGGATCCTCGGCACCACCGATGACGTGACCGAGTGCGAACTCTGCGGCCGGACCGAACTCAAGGGCTCGATCGTCCTCGCTGTTCTCGACGCTGACAGTAACGAGGCCGGGATCGTGTACTACGGCGCCAGCTGCGGTGCCCGCGCCGCTGGTTGGATCACCAAAGATGTCCGGACCAAAGCTAAGGCTGCCGATGACGCTAAGCGGGAAGCTGCTCGACTGGCGGCTGAGGAAGAATCCCGGAAGTTCTGCGAAGCTCGTGATGGTTGGATTGCCGCGAATATCGCCCCCGACGCTCTGAGTAATCCTCGCAAGTACGGGTACCGGTCCTCGTACGCCATGGTGGTGGCTTTTGAGCAAGCGACAGGCCGCCGGGCGTGAACGCCACGATCGTTGCCGGGCAGGCCGCCACGGTGGTCCGGTTGAACGGGATACCCGACAAGCTGCGTATCCCCTGCATTGTGGACGCTGGCCCGCTCCCCACCGTTGCGACCGAGAAATGCGCGGACGATTCGGCGCACGGTTGGGGCACCTGCTACGCCCCTGACCTCGACGGGGCCTGCCCCGACTGCGCCATCAACTACCTCCGCTGGGTGCTCGTCGCTGGCGCGCACGTGGCCCTCGACGTGCTCCAAACACCCACCGACCAGAAAGCCTGACCACAATGGATGCAACTCAGCTTCGCTGGCACCAGGACTTTGATAATTGCGCTGCGGCTATCCCTGCCGAGTGGCTAATCACAGTAGAGGACGGATCCCGATGGATCCTCCCGCAGTATTCAGCTAATCCGGTCGTGCGGCACTACCTGAGCTTGGCCAGAGTTGGCTACGCACGCGGCTGGATGCCCTGATGCGCCGATCAGAAAGAGACAACAAAACCATGACCGCCATGTATGTGAAGTTCACCGAGGACAACGAGTGGGAAGGCGAAACCTGGCACTTCTACATTCCCATGACCGGGAATGAGGCGGCGTTGGCGCGGCTTGCTGATGCGCTCAAGAACCGCAACGAGGACGAGCAGTACCGGCTGGATCTAGATTCGTTGGTTCCGGAGTTTGAGGTTGATGTGCTGGTGAAACACAGCGATGTCGGCTACCTGCACTACCGCAACAAGCTCACCGGCACGCTCGTGCTCACTGACGAGGACCTTGACCGGATCCGCAACGTGGAAGACCACGATCCCTTGTATAAGGGTGGGATTCGGGATCTCATGTGCGAGCGGAAAGCCTGAACCGATGAGCTACGACGTCAGCCTTTACAACGATGACGGAGAAGAGATCACGTGGCGGAACATGACCAGCAAGGTGTCCTGCATGTGGCGACACGCTGGCGCGAATCTCGCCGAATTTGACGGCAAGAAAGCAGGCGAGGTTTACAAGCAACTCGTCGAAGCGCTCGCCGCCATGTTGAAAGACCCGGATACGTACCGTGCCATGAACCCACCCAACGGCTGGGGTTCCTACGAAACCTGTGTTGAGTTCCTGCTCGATCTCGCTGTGGATTTCGGCGCACACCCGAACTTGACCGTGAGAGTGAGCCGATGATGGGCGAATATTGCGACTATTGCGGTACTAGCTGTTTCGTTGATCGGATCCTGTCGGATGACAGGTGGGCACATTTGCACACGTGTTGGGGTGGCATGGCCCACGACCAGCGCATGTGGGGGCAGGACTACCTGTCGGCCACCAATCCCTACGCCTACGGAGCACGCCATGGCTGAAACGCAAGAACGAGTGATCGCGATCACCCAGGATTACGAATTTGATGAAGACTGCGGGCTCGGCGGCCCCATGCTCTCATTCTGGGCGGCTGGCCACGGACACGATCCGGAGCAGTTCATCCGCGCAGTCATTGATCACACGCTCGAATACCACGGATCAGTTCCCCGTATTGAACCTGACGACAAGCCCGTAGAGATGTGGCAGCGCACCATCGACCACCAAGACGGTGTTGAGTACTCGCGGCACCTCGCCGAATCAGATGATACGCGTGGACGAGGAGCCAAGCCGATCACCGTACTGGACCTTGAGCGCCGCGGGAGAGGTGGCACCAAGTGTGGTGTTACTGGCTGCGATAAACCGTGGTCGAGCGGCAAACCGGCCATCGTTCGAGTTGAAGCCGATGATCGTGGGCCAACGGTGAATAACCCGTACATGTCGGTGCGGATGTGGTTCTGCCGTGAGCACAGCCGCCAGTTCCCGGAGCCATCTTACCGGGTTTGTATGGTGCCGGTTGGTGCCACGATCATGTTGCCCGCTCCCGCTGATGAAGACGGATCACGCCATGGCTGACGACTTGCGAGACCGTCTCGCTGACTACTGCACCCGAATAAAAGCCGGCCCTGTTGCTGTTCCGGCTGATGGGGTACTAGCTATCAACGCTGAGTCACTAGCAGATGCGCTACTGCCGTTCATAAAGATCGAGACATCTGAAAAGTCACCTTCAACTGCGGCGATGTTGGCCGAGTTCCATCATGCGCTTGGTGATAAACCGAGCCGAGGTAACGCGCCACTAAGGATCACCCTCCACGCCGAGGAACACGCCGAGCTTGTCGAGGCATTAGCGGAAGAAGACCGGGCACACATTGCGCGGGAGCTGGCTGATGTCGTGTACGTCGCTTACGGGACGGCGCATGCCTTTGATATCGACTTGGACGCTGCGTTGACTGAGGTGCACCGAGCGTCGATGAGCAAGCTTGTCGGCCCTGGTCTTCCCTTGGTGCGCGGCGACGGGAAAATACTTAAGCCGCCCGGGTTTGTCCCACCGGACATGACAGCAGCCTTGAAGGACGGGGCGCGCCATGGCTGAGCTCGAAATACCTGAAGCGGCTAAAGACGCCGCAGTAAGTGCCTTAGCGGCGGTCATGGCGGATAAGAGGACCGGAGGGACCGAGCATGCGGCGGTGTGCGTAGCTAGTGCTGCTGCTCCGATCATCGTGGCCGCCGAACTGAGGCGGTTGGCGGACGAACTCTATGACGGGCCACAGCGTTGGCCTGCCTCGAAAGTGCAACTGCTACGCGATCGAGCTGATGAGCTTGACGCGTCAGGAGACGAACCACAATGACCACTAGAACTGAACATCTCGCGTGGGCTAAAGAACGCGCCCTGAAAGAACTAGACGCAGGCCGCCCAGTCGCTGCGATCACGTCGTTACTCTCTGATCTCAGGAAACACCCTGAAACTAGAGAGCACAGCGGGATTGAACTAACGGGGATGCTTGCGTTGGGTGGATTTTTGACCGATTCATCTGAGGTTCGCCGGTGGATTGAGGGATTCCAGTGAGTGATGTTCGTGTGCGGCGCCACACCGACGGGCGCGTAGCGGTCAAGCTGGCGGCCGGTCCATGGCACATGGTGTACGGCTGGCTTTCCGAACAGTATCCGTCCCAGGATGAAATCAACGGATCTGGTGAGTGGTCTGAGTTGCTGGTCGCGGAACTACCCGAACCAGACGGCTGGACCAATGAAGTCGGTGACAAGGGCCAGGATGTTGTCACCCCCTACTGGCAACCAGGCTATGGCAGCCCGATAACAGCGCGGATTGACGGAGTTGAGACAGAAGAAATCGGACTGGAGCCCGAAGTAGAGCAGCTCCGCTCGGATGCGTTGAAGATGTTGGCCGCTGTCGCCGCCTGCGAACGCTACCGCGCCGAACAGGAGACATGATGCCTAAGCGGATTCAACTGCGCCGCACCAAAGGCTGGCGCAAACCAGAAGACGCCGTGATCGTGGCCCGGCCATCCAAGTGGGGAAACCCGTTCACGATCGCCATGGCGATCGAAGCTGAATATGACAATCCCCGCCGGGCATGTGTCTCGCACTTCACCGCATGGATTGAAGGTCACGACTCCTACCAAGACGTCTACCAGCTCGGTAGCTGTAGTTTCGACCGCCGATGGATGAGAGCGCATCTCCGTGACCTCACTGGACGTGATCTCGCTTGCTGGTGCCCGCTGACCGAGCCGTGTCATGCGTCAGTTCTTTTGGAACTCGCGAATCAGGAGGCTGCGTCGTGAATGTGACTTCTGATGCGGTGTTCCGCACCACCCAAGGCCAGCCGATCACCGCCCGCTGGGCATACGACCCTGCCGATCCGCACGCGATCCAGCTGCGACTTAACGGGACGGTATGGGAGTTCGGCCGCGAACTCCTCGAACTCGCGCTGTCTCGCCGCTGCCGTCTCGTCGGGGACGGTGATATTCAGCTGCACGCTGGCTTGCCGGGCCCCCGACTGTGGGTAACCCTGCGCCCACCCGGCGGGGTGCTGCGCGTGTCCTGCCCGCTCGCCGCGGTGGAGAGCTTTGTGGACACGGTGTGCTGCTGTGTCCCCGCCTGCGATGTCCTGGACTGTGGGGATCCGGTTTGCGCCCAATGCGCACCCGTCGCGGCCGAGCTCGATGCGGTGCTGGCGGGGATTTTTGAGGAGACAGCATGACAGAGCCAACCTCAGCGGCCGACATATTGACGTTTTACAAGGCAGAAGCGGTGTATTGGCGTGGCGAAGCTGAGCGGCTCCGAGCAACGCTGCGGAGCATCGAACGGGCGCTCCGCGATACACAACCCTGGTTGCCTCCAGAGCCCCCGGAGGGGACGCGGTTCGTGGTGGATGGGGAACTCGCATGGACCAGGACATCGCAAGGCTGGATTTGCTGCCGTGAATCTTGCGCTAACTGCCCAACCATCTGGCACGAGGTCCACGACCGCATCGGCGACAGCGTTGAGAACATCACCCGACTGTTGCCGCCGCTGGCGGGTATCCGTGAGGACGCCTCATGACCGAGGATGAGTTTGAAGCGGTCGCGCAGCGGGTCGTGATTGACGCCGAGTTGCAGACGACAGCCGCTAGCATCGCCAACTGTCTCCCCCAATGGTTCCGCGACCTGTGCGCCGCGCACGCCGCCGAAACACAACGCCTGACCAACGCCGGCCACCTCGCTGCTGCGGCTGTGCACGCCGCTCACGGGCCAATGCTCGACGACTTCGGTGAGGGCTACGCCGCGGCCTGTCGAGACGCGCATACGGCCGCGGACGGATTCGAGGACCCGCAGGTGTACCCATGCGCCACGTTGCGGGCGCTGGCCGAGATCCTGGAAGACGCCCGGTGACGTCCCAGCGAGACGCGCGCTGGATGGAGCAGCTGTTCACCGATCACCACGCGTGGATCCTGGGCTGGCTCACCACGAAAACCCGCAACCCGGCCCTCGCTGAGGACCTGACCGCCGCAACCTTCGAACGCGCCTTGATGTACGCCGACCGGTTTGACGGGCGGAACCCGGGCGGCTGGCTGCGTGTGATCGCCCGCAACCTCCTCCTCGACCACCGCAAGGCCGCTGCGACGCAGCGTGAGACGGCGGTAGCCGAGTTCCCCATCGATCCCTCCGTCGGCCCGGGCCCCGACAGTCAGATCATCGACCGGGAACACACCCACCTAGCGTCCCTCGCCGCCAGCGAACTTGCCCAGCGCATCACAAACCTGCCCGGCCGCCGGCAAGCCGAAGTGCTCCACATGCGGCTTGTGCAGGGCCGGTCGATTCCCCAAACCGCCCGAATCTTGGGGATCAGCGAGGGCTCAGTGAAAACCGCGCAGCACCACGGAACAACGCGTCTCCTCGAATCGGTCGCAGCGCGCCCCATCCTGATCCACCGCACCAAACCCCACCGGACCCGGCCGGGGCGCTGCCAGTGGAAAGCCGGATGCCCCCTGGCCGCCACCGCCCGAAACCACTGCGCGCGCCACTACGCGAAACTGCACCGCACCGGCCGCCTACCCGCCAGCGCATTCACCGACCCGAAACCAGCCCGGGACCACATCCGCCAATACCTGGCCAACGACGGCGCGATCCGTGAACTCGCCCGCGCGGCGGGGTTGTCTCACGCGACGATCCGCCGTATCGCCACCGGGGAGGCCACCCGCATTCGCCGCGACATCAGCGAACGCATCCGCGCGACCCCGATGCGGCCGTCCCACGATGACTGCGCCCGCTACGTCCGCGAGCTTCGGGCCGCGGGGATGACCGGTGACGCTATCGCGCGTGCGGCGGGGTGTGACAGCGGCGCGGGCCGCCCTGGTGGGGTGCTGTACGCGGCTCTGGCGGGTGGCCGGTTCACCGCCCCGGTAGCGCTGGGGCTACGCCACGCATTCGAGGCTTTCGTGACCGGTAGGCGAGCGGCGTGAGCAACCTTCGGTGGGTGGAGTTCGTCGGCGGCCCCGCGCATGGTCGTCGCATCAAGGTCGGGACTTTGCGTGGTGTGCCAGCGGAATGGATGGACTACGGGCAGCGTCGAGGTGGCATCGTGACGGCTTGTGTGCGGTATCGACGTAAGAATCTCCGGGAAGATGACCACGTGTGGGTGTACGAGTTCGCCCCGGATGAGCCGCCGATAGATTTATGGACAGAATGGTGAGCCGCGCGGTGGCGATGCTGATTGAGCGGGCCACCCGGGCGCGTGAACACATTTGGGCATGGCGGCCGGCGCCGTGCTGGCAATGCGGTAAGCCAACCCACTGGGTCGAGGTCAACTTCGAGGCCCGGCTACACCGAGGACGATGCACCCGCAACAAGGACGCCGAGTTCCACGCCGCATTGAGGAGGACCGGATGACCCTTCCTTTCCAACTGTCCACCGACAACGGTGACACCAGCGAAAACGACAGAAAATGAGCCGATGCTGCATCTGATTGTCGGGATCATCGGGGGGCTAGTCGCCCTGGTCCTCGCCGCAACAATCATCGCCAGCTACTGGCCACGAAACTAGGAGAGTCAAGACCATGAGTGAGACCCGCCGTGATCCATGAGCTGAAAGTGTGGCCCGAATACTATGAGCGGCTGGCCGATGGGACTAAGACGTTCGAGGTCCGTAAAGATGACCGCGGCTACCAGACCGGGGACACACTGATCCTCAAGGAATGGGCACCTCGCGGCACCGGCTCCGTGTGGTCGGGAATCGGCAGCTACACCGGCCGGTCGATGCAGCGCACCGTTGGGTTCATCTTCAAGCAAGGCTTCGGGTGCGACCTCGGAGAGTACGTGGTGATGTCTTTACTCCTCCAAGAGGGCGGCGACGAATGATCCACCAGCAGGGCATCTACCGCCACTGGAAAGGTGACCGCTACCTTCTCCTGTTCCTCGCCCGCGACTCCAACAACACCGCTAACCGCGAAGACGTGGTGGTGTACATGTCCCTGTCCGCGCCGCATGCGGGGGCGGTGAACGTGCGCCGGGTCACGGAGTTCACCGAAGAGGTGGTGTTGCTGGACGGTTCCCGCGCCCCACGGTTCGCGTACATGGGGCCAGCACCAACAGGAACGGACCCGAGATGACCGATCCGCTCGTTTGCGTCAGCGCGATACCTGGAATAGGGCACCAGACCGCCCGGTGGCTCTGGAGCAAGAACGGCACACATACGTACTTGTGTGACCTGTGCCTAGAGCAGCTATGCGAAGAGGTGGAGAGTGATCCGGACCTCGCGCCAGCGTACTTCCAGCAGATCGTGTGACTGACCTTTAGCTCCCGATAAGATAACTTGCCGGGAGTCAACGTCGATCTTCGTCGCCTGTGATTCGTCTGAGAGTAACCGTCGATAACATGTCTTATCGACGGTTACCGTGCTAAGCTTTTGGCATGACAGCGACCGAGGTAGCCAAGGACATCCGCACCGAGCTGAAGGCGGCCGGCATCAAGGCCAGTTGCCGCGTGCAGCCCGGCACCCGCAACGTCGTACAGATCTCCGTCCCCAAATATGGGCTCCGTTTCACCGACGATGAGCAGCGCACCATCCGCACCATGGCAGTAGAGCGCGGCCTGACTTGGGTTCGCGGACTACCGATCGACGTGGACCGCATGACGGACCCGCACGAGATGAACTTCTACCTGCGGTGACCGAACTCGTCACCACCACCGCGCCCGCGCCGGCGTGCTGCAGCGATGTGGTGCTGCCCGGCACGGCCGAACGCATCATCACCGGCATCCCCGAAAATACCCGCCGCTCCTACACCGAAGCGTGGCGCCAATTCACCGACTGGTGCGCCACCACCGGCCGACAACCCCTCCCCACCACCGCAGCAACCCTCGCCGATTTCACCGCGCACCTATGCGACCTCGGCAAAGCCCCATCCACCATCTCGCACCGCATGGCCGTCGTCAGCGCACAAAACCAGATCAACGGCTACCCGCCGCTCGGCAAACAAACCAGGAAAGCCGCGAACCTTGTCCTCCGCGGCTACCGTCGCGACCGGGCCAGCACAGCGCAACGCACCAAACAAGCACCACCCATCACCCGCGAACGCCTACGCATGATGTCCGCAGCCTGCGACCCAAACACCCTCACCGGGAAACGCGACCGGCTCCTGCTCGTCATCGGCTGGGCACTCGCCGGCCGCCGCTCCGAGCTCGCCGCGCTGCGTATCGAGGATGTGCGGATCGCTGACGATGAGCTCGAGATCCTGATCCGCTCATCCAAAACCGACAAAGACTCCGAAGGCGAAATGGTGGACGTTCCCGCTGGTGAGCACGTCGACACCGACCCCGTTGGTTTACTCAACGACTGGCTCACCGCACTCGCGGACGCCGGCGTAGACAACACCAGCGGGCCGCTGTTCCGGGCCATCACCCAACACGACCGCCTCTACCGCTACGGAAGCCTCTCCCCCGCCGCGATCAACGGAATAGTGCGCCGGGCCGCTATCCGCGCTGGCCTGCCGAACGCGCACCTCTACACCGCGCACTCGCTACGGGCCGGGTTCGCCACCCAAGCCAGCGCCGACGGCATCCCCATGTCCATCTGGGCTGAACACGGAAGATGGGAGAAAACCTCACCCGTGCCAGCGAAATACGTGCGACGCGCAGACCGGAAACGCGACAACCCACTGCGCAAGATGGGGCTATGACCTGCATATAGGTCCGTTGAGAGGACGGTAAAGTCATCGATCCAGGCGAGGACGTGGATGCGTTCGGCGTCAAGGAGGTGCACCCCGGCGTGGTGGCACCAGTTCAGCCAGGCTTGCCCGTTGCGGGTGGTGGCGTAGCCGCGCCAGGTTCCGTCGGGTCGGTAGGGCCAGCCGATGCCGCTTGAGTAGGCGGCGCGGGTGTTCCCGGACTGCTCCATCAACCACGCCTCGACGAGCTTGAGCCCAGCAGCCCAGCGTTCCCCATCAGGGTCGGTTACGGAGGCAGCGACAAGTGCGGTCACAGATGCAGGTCCGGCCAGTCGCCGGGAGCGTCCGGGTGGATCGGGCAGCGGCCGAGGTCTGGGTGCACGTGGGGTTCGCCGGACAGTGAGCACGCGGTTGGAGGGTGCTCGGCACAGTCAACAACACATGCGCATTCGGCTATGTCAGCGTAGCTGATACATGCGCGATCGTTCATAATGATCTCCAGGTGGGCTCGTAACAGTCTCCGTTGATCGCGAGCGCTTCCGCTACTGTGATGCCGTTGCACTTCAGCTTCGGTGCCCACTCATGCTTGCTCAATTGTCGGTCCATACGCGGGGCAGCGGCTCGGGTCCGTCGTAGGACAGGCAGGGGCACGGCACCCAGTCGTAGGTACTGGTGCATCCATCTCTTAACCGACGGACCTCCGCTCGGCACACATTGCCGTTTTCGTGGGAGCCGTAGCCGTGGTTGCAGGAGCATATGGTGTCTAGCTTGGGCGGTTCTAGCTTGGGCGGTTTGCGATTGGTTCGGCCGACGAGCCATCCCGTCGCGATAAGCCCACCACCCGCGAGCAGGCTTAGCGGGTCAAACATGCCAGTCTCCTCATTGGTTGTCTCCGTGATCGTTTGCGCGGACAGGTGTTCGGTCCGCCACCTCGGGTCGCTCAAAGCATCCCTTGGCCCTGGTCACCACCCGGGGAGTCCTGACAAACCCCACAACAATGCGGCAACCGGTCATCGTTCTGATCCTGATCCCGCTGGGTCCACAAATCCCGCCGAATGCGGTGATGGCGGTCACGGTCTGACGTGTTGCCACCGGTACGTCTAGCCATAGTTATCCCCGCCTCCTCGCCCACCGCGCTAACACGAACAAACCACCCATCACCGCTAAACAGATCCCCAACTCCACCAACGACTGCTCACCCCAGGTCCGGCCCGGCACCGGAGCTACCGTCGGTGGGGCGTTCCACTCCACCACCAGCCACACAAAACCCACAGCCAAAGCCAGCCAACCCGGCCACGCCCGCCCGCTCACCGCCCAGGCTCCTTCGACGGATCCACCTTCGCCGCCCGCCCATAATTCTTGTGGTCATGATCACGGAAACCGCAGCCGCAACACGACAACCCGTTCCGGCGGTGCCACCGGCCGTCCGCGCCCCGCAACCGCACCATGTTCCCGATAACCTGCGGTTTCTCCCCCGCGGCGATCCGCCGATCAAAATGATCCGTCCACTCCGGGTTCGACTGCTCACGATCCCGGATCTCCTTACCGAAATTCCACCGTGACATCACACGCCACTCCTCACTTTTTTCGTATCACTCTGCGCTGATCTCGGGCCGCTCCGCGCGGGCCGTCCGCTTCCCCCCTTAGTTGAGCGGCGGCATGGCACGTTCCGCTGCACACCGCAGTAACGTTTCAGTATGAAACTTCCTGAACACTTTCATCCAGCCAGTCCAGTCGGAATCAGGCGATCCATGGAACACAGCGGGACTTCCGTCTGGAAGCCAGAACGCCACATGATGCGGGTAGCGACAATGCGCCAGGTTACATTTCATGGCGAGCTCTCCTCGCCCGCAGGCCATTCCGCTGACTCCTGCTCAATCGACGGCACCGGCCCCGTCTGCTCCTCACCAGAAGCCGGAGGAGGCAAGCCCGCTTTCGACGTCAACTTCGCGATCGCCTCAAACATTGTCATCGGCTTCGGCACGAACCGTAATTTTTGCAGTGACTCATGACCCGCCGTCTTGATCTCGATCGTCCCGTAGCCGAGGAAATTCCCGATGACCGAATGCTTGATGTCCCGCTCAGTGAGCTTCGGTAGCGGTGTGTCCTTCATCCGCGACGCGAACAACCCCGTCACATTCAAAAGCCGCTCATCGGTGACCATAATCAGGTCATCCCACCAGTCCGCTATCACCAAAGCCAACCAGATCAGCATCCCAACCTGGATGTACCACAACACCGTGTGAACAAACCTTATCGCGCCGCCACTACCGGCCGCGGACAACAGCGCATTCACACCCACCAACGCGACCAACACGACAATCGTCAGTAGAATGTTGGGTACGAGGATCGCCCAATGCCGGCGCCCCCGCCACACCCGCCGCTCATGCGGCAACAAATAACGTCCCGGCGGTGGATACGCGAACATAATGTGAACCACCTACCCATTCCGGTTGAAGATACGGCGCCCGACGCTTCGGCGGATTCCTTTACCGTCACACGCCTTGTGTAGCCTGAATTTGCGGGTCAACCTGCTCCGGATCTTTCCGCCATCGCACCAGCACGGCTCGTTATCGTGGGTCGCGTCGTCAATAGCGTAGATCACGATGCCGATTAGCGCGGCGAGCGCGGCCCAGCCGTAGTAGCCGCCCAACGCGATCACCACAACCCCCACCAAGATCCACCCGCCTAGGCCCACGGCCGGTCTCCTGTCGCATCGTTTGTCGCACGCTGTGTCGCGTGTCGTGTCGCAGGTTTGTCGCATGTCGCACCAGGTCTGGGTGTCGCACAGGTTGCCGTGCAACACCGGCCCGAGTTGGGCGCATGTGGGGTCATGAGTGGTGCCTCGATGGGGGGCCTAGTTCCTCGGTTAGGGCTGCAACGATGGCGTCCCTGTGGATGGTCCATTCAACGGTGCCATCGGGGCGTGTGTGGACTATCCGGTTGGCGTCACCCATGACGTCAAGGACGTCTTCAAGGAACTGTCGGCGGGTAACTCCAGGAGGCTTGCGAAGTTCTGCCATAGCCGTTGGACTCACTTTCGGTAGCCTGTCAATACGCTGTGTTAGCGATCTTCGATCGGTCGTGATCGTTCAGGGAGGCGCGGGGACAGTCAGGGAGTTCTCCCTGACGCCTCCCTGACCCTGCCTCCCTGCCCTGACCTGCGGCGATGCCGCATCAGGGAGGCAGGGAGGCACCCTGCGGAACGCTCTGAAACCCCCCGAAAAACAGCCTCTCCGGGGGGTCCCCCAGCCTCCCTGATCGATCATGCTCCCGGGTACTCCTCGTCCACGCCGTCCTCCTGACGGTCACGCTTAGCGAGCGCCTCCGTCACGTCATCGGCGAACACAGTCATCAACCCATCGGACTTCCGCACCGGCACCTTGGCTTCGTCCAAGACCTTCTTCAACTCACCGAACCCCCACGTCTCGTACTCCCGCGGGTCCAGCTCCGACAGCCGCTTGAGGACCACATGCGTCCGCGCCCGCTTCACCCCATCCAGCACCTTCGCGATGTTCGCCAGATGGTCCGGTGCCTCAATCGGCTCCTCCTCAACGTCGCCCACAGTGCGACCCGCGCGATGCAACAGATCCATCGCCCGAGCGATCACCCCGTAGGCCTGTTTCGTTGCGACATAGTGGCTACGGACGATGGTGAACGCCTGCCCCTTGGGGATGTCCTCAACAGCGCCCGTCGCGACCACAGTGCCCGCATCGTCGTTGAGCCGAAGATCCTGTGGCCGTGCCCCACGGTCCGCCGCATCCGCCAAAATCATTTTCGCGGCCTCGTAATTCGGCACATTCAAAGCGCACCGAACATGCGCTCCCTCACGAACCCGAGCCGGCAACGTCCGGTCATCCGGCCGCTGCGTCGCCTGAATCAAATGAACATTCACCGCGCGGGCCTGATCGTGCAAGTTCTTCGCCGCACGCCACGCACGAGCATCATCCTTCGTGCCACCGATCGGATGCGGCGCCGCGTAAAGCACCTGGCACTCATCCACGACCAGGTAGATTGGGTGAAAACCCGATCCCTTGCGGCGTGACACTTCCCGCGGGATGGGGCCGACGATCCCTTGCTTCTGCTTCTTCTCGTACCTGCGGGCGACCTCGGCGACACCCCACTCCAACATCTCACACGTGGCTTCCGCTTTCTCATTTGAGCTGCCCTCAATGAGAGTGACCGCGCGAGGCGCGAACATCGACCAGTCCCCGTCACCCTTCAAGTCCGCGATGTGCAACTCGACGGTGACGTCCAGTGACAGGCCGAGCGCGAGGATCCTCACTGTGGCCGTTTTACCTTGATTTGAGGTGGCACCGAACAGCCAATGTTTCTGCAACATGCCGACCGCGATCTGCTCGGACCGCATGGTGACACCCCACGGCAGCCTGTCCCGGAACACATCAAACGAGCCCTCGGTAAGCAGCGGCCACGGGGGCGCCGGCTTATCCATCGTGCCCTTATCGGCGATCCACAGATCCAGCACGCGTGCGTCGGTGTCTTTCTGCCGCTGCGGCCATGTTTCGTGGCGGTGCCGCCCGAGGTTCCCAGCTAGCAACTCAACTTTGGGGCCAGTAAGGAACTCCGCCGCGGCCACACCCATGGGCAGCCGGATCTGAGTGTAGGTGCCGCCACCTTGCTCGCGAGGGCTGACCACAAACTCCAGCCGACCACCACCATCAAGGTACTTCCGCAGCGCAGAGATTTTCATGTGCCGCAACGCTTCGGTCAGCAGATCAGGAGTGATCTCCGACATCTGCTCGGCGAGCTCATCATCAGACACCATCCAGCGTGGTGGATTCCCGGCTCGACGACCCTCCCGCCACGCCGCGATACCCACCGCTGGGATTGCCAATACCGCAACAATGCGGATAGTGATACTGACGGCGGTGAAGGTGCCGTCAGTGATGCCGCCGATGTCGGCCCAGTAGCCATCCCAGCCTGTGACACCCGAGTGGAATATGGACCACACCCCACCAACGATCAACAGGGCGGCGAGTACACAGCCCACCATGAACGCCGCATGAAACGCGGATAGTACCGTTGCGGGGAGGTTTTGCAGCCGCTTGTGGCGGTGGTTTTTGAGGTCGTTAAGTCGCTCGGACCACTCAGCCAGCGCAACAGCGTCACCAATTAATCGGGCTAGCCGGACCTGTTCTCGTGTAGCGCCGTGCGTCAGAGCGGACATGGCGCGGTTCCACCAGCTGACGAGCCCGTGGCCAGTAATCCAGAGGGTGCGCGCGGCTACTCGTACTGGCTTCGGCACTCGTCCCGTGGCCTGGGTGATCTGCTCGCGGTCTGTGCGGGTAGCGGCAACGGTGATCCGCCGACGAAGCCCGCGCAGGAACGTGTTCTCCTGATCGGTGATCAGTTCCCCGTCGATGGGCCGATCGGCTAACTCGGTGGCGGCGGCCGACGCTGGGGTTACAGACATAGCGGGATGAGCCGGGAACGGAATCAACCGGCCCGACTCATCCCCGCTTGGTTCGATCGTCATGGGCGACCGTCCCGTGTCAGGGTTGCCACGTCCCCGCCAGCACCCGCGTACAACCGCCTGATCTGGTCGAATGTCTCCTCGTGCTCATGCTCTAATTTGACGCCGATCCAGCTTGTCATCAGTCCCGCCAGCGCGGCGACGGTCGTGACGAACACGGCGAGAGATGTCGGCAAGAAATGGATCGACAGCGGCACGTCTACAAGGACGCTCAGAAACCCTAACCCTTGCCACATTCCGGCGCGTTCGTGCTGTTTGCGGGTCTCGTTCCAATAGTCTTCGAGGTTTTCGATTTCAGTCTTATTCACAGATTTCTCCTTCGATCGCTTGGATTGGGTAGCTGTTGGTGGCTGGCGGCTGCGGCCAGATCGGCTGGCCGGGTGGTAGGTGTAGGTGGATCACCGGAGCGACCTGCTCTGGTGTGGGGTTGATGCGGTGGGCGTCGACGTGCGGCAGTGTGGCCATGCGCTCGTCCAGTGACCGGTTCGCTAACGCCCGTAGTCGGCTCTCGGCGTATTTACGGTTTTCGTGGCCGCGGGCGATCCAGCCGATGGCGAACCACCCCATCGCGAGCAGGATCGCGCCGATGGCGAGTAGCCCGGTCAGCATGGCGCCTCCTCATTGACGAATTTGGCGAGTTCGGCGTCGATCTCGTCCTCAACCTGCTTGATGAGTCGGGCTTCGTTGCCGCGGCGGATGCCGGCGAATTCGACGACCTGGGCGGTGGTGACCGCTTGGCCGTCGGCGCGTTGGGCGCGGATCCAGCCGCGGATCTCCTCCGCCGACTTCGGCTGCGTTTTCCGAGCTGGCTTGGGCCGTTGCGCTGGCGCCGGTTTCCGTTCAGCGACCACCTGGGCGGCGACCTTGACGGCTTCTTGGGCGGCTTGTTCGGCGGCTTGCCGCTGTTGCCGTTCGAGGCGCAGCGCCTCGAGTTCCCTCAGCGCCTGCTGCTCGGCCCGCTTCTCGAGCTCGGCTTGGCGGCGTAGTTCGGTCGCGCGGTTGAGGTAGTCGCTGGCGTCGACGAGGACACCTTTGGCGCGGTCGATCTCTTTACGCTCGCGCTCGCGTTGTTGCGCGTCCAACTCGGCCCGCCGCTTGGCGTCCTGGGCGTCGCGCTCGGCCTTTTCGGCCGCTTCCCGCTCTCGACGAGCCCGCAGCACCCGCAACTGATTAGCCGAACCGGCCTCCGTCAACACCACCATCAGCAAGGGTGGGAATGCGTGGAGCAACGCCAGCGCCCATTTCTGCTCCACCACGTCCGCGCCAGCGTTCAGCGCGAGTGTCATCAGCCCGGTTAGCCACATCAGGGCGGTGCCCCACGTGCTGTTGGGGATTCCGAGGGCTCGTAGGCGTTGGTTGACGACTAGTGCGGAGGCGAGGGCGAGGTCCACGCCGAGCGCGATGACGGCTCCGATGACGGGGTGTTCGCCGAGTTGCCCGAAGGTTGACCAGGCGGACATGGCGGATCCGACCATGACAACAGCGGCGACGCCCCATTGGGCGATGGTGATGACTTGCCCGACCCGGTTCACGTCATCGGCTGCCGACTTGGCGACGGGTGCGGTCATCGGCGCCCGCTCAGGATCCCCCGGGCGGTATCGCCGTCGACCCATCCCGTGTCCAGGAGGGCGTCAGCGAGGCGATCCATCCGTCTGCTGTAACCGTTCAACAGGCGCTCGGTCCTGCGGATCCACCGGCTCAGAGGGTCACCGTTGAGCAGAGCCCAGACCCGGTCCCCGTCCAAGCCTCGGTCACCGTTGCGGCTGGTTTGCTGATGGAGGATGTCCTCAACGCTGTCCCGGCAAGCCCAGGACTCCGCGAGGGGGCCTGAGATGGCCGCGAGCAGGAAGTCCTCTCGACCGCGCAGTTCACCGACGAACATTTTCCAGCCCCAGCTGTTGCTGACGCGGGTCAGTCCGCTGCCGTGTGCGCCGATCTCCACAGGGCCGTTGGGGGCGCTCAGGTTCATCACGGCCACGGCGTGGCCGGCTTCGTGGACAGCGGCCAGTTCTCTCTGCGAGGGCATCAGAGCCGCCATTCCACGAAGCACCGCTGGCAGGTGCGCCAGCCCTTGAGCGAGTCGGGAGGCTGCGGGAGCGCGAGATCCGCGCAGCATGGCGGGCAGTGATTGGTCGCCTTGGCTGCTGCCGTGAACTCCTCCAGCGCATGCATGAGGCCGGGCTGCTTTTTGGGCATCACGCCCCTCCAATCTGTTCGCTCATTCGCCGTCCCCGTGCGGGAAATGCTCGATCGGCACGAAGCCGCGACATAGCCCGCAGTAGTACTCACCGGGCCCGGGTTCGCCTCGGTGCTTGCCGGCGACGTTGTGCACGTTCGGCATTAATGGCCGGTCACGCACAGGGCGCGCATCTTCCGGCTTGCTCATTTCCGGCTCACCTCCACCTGCGCCGCATTTTCGTGTCCTGCCGTGCCGGGTCCTCGTCGTCCACGGCGTAGAAGTGGATTTCGGTGCGCCGGTCAGTAAACGTTCCGTCCCCTGTGTCGTACCCGTCTCCGCCGTTGGCGGGGTTGTTGGGACAGCGTGACATTTTCGCCCGGATCTGGTGCGCTTCGCGCCAGTCGGCGTCCCAATTCAGGTCGTATTGCTCGTTCCAGCGGTCAGCGCCGGTCTTCCTGTTCATTAGTTGTTGTCCTTGTCGGCGAGGAGCGCGTGGCGGGCTTGGACTTCGGCTAGCGGCGCGTGGAGCAGCGCAGCGGTTTGTTCCAACGAAAGCCACGCGGGCAGATCGCCGTCCCAAACCCACGCGTCGTCCACCCACAGATCATCGAGGTCGATGCCGTCGAGGTTGATTGTTGCCGTGCTCAATGTTTTTCCCCTACTCGTTAGCTTGTAACTAGGAATTTGACTGGTTTAAGACGTCATGCAAAAGTGCCGTAGGGATAGTCTCTGAATTTATGACGGCGTTTAGTTCCGTTTGGGTCATCCCTGGAATGTTGCTGGGGTCAGCCGCGAGTTCGGCCCTTCGGTGACGCTGTTTCATGTCGGCCAGCAACCTGCTAGTCCGTTCTTGCTGTTCCCTTTTCCGCAATCCCATAGTGGGGCTCCCTACTCGTTTGTTGGTTTGGGTCCGCTGGCCGGGCGCTGGTGGTATCGACCCGGCCAGCGGGGAATCTCTCTGGTTACGCGTAGTGCCACGCGTGGTTGATCCGCTTGTATCCCTTACCTGGATCCATCTCGTCAGCCAAGTGCGTGCACCCACATCCGGGGGTGATACAGACGTAGGCCTCTTCTGCCGTGTTAATGTCTGTGCCGTCCTTGAGTACATGCCACGCGACGCACCCGCAGTCCCGACACTTGTCTGGGGTTCCTTTAAACGCCTTACCCATGGTTCACCTTCCCTGTTCGTGGCGTGAGTGCGCCGATCCCGTCACCGGCAGCGTCAGGCGGGCTGGTCACCGCGGTCCGTTTTCTTGTCGAAGAATCCACGGCGTTCAAGATCGCGCTGGATAGCTTCGCCGTGCGCGCGCCTAATTTCCCGCGATTCGCGTCTTGACGCGTCGGAGTGAATGTTCTCCGTCTGCATTGCGTGCCTTTCTGTCGTTAGCTGTTGCAGGGTTCTGTGAGGCCAGCGGTGCACTTCGGGTTGCCGCAGGCCGGGCAGGGGACCGCGTACCCATGCCGGTCGATCCAGCCGGTGTAGCCCGACTCCCGCAGATCGAAAAACCTGCGGTCCTCATCGGTTTCAGGCTGGTCGTCGAAGCGTCGAGACTTAGCCACGTCAGTTCTCCGTTTTGCAGCGCTCGATGAGTCGGCGTTGCACACTGGGGCGGCGTGCTGCTTTTTCCGCCAGCCGCCGTAACTCGGGCGGCAGCAGCCCCGCGTCATTACGGATCGCGTGCACTATCGCCGCCAGCAGCTCGCCCTGTTCACGGAGCTCTTCCAGCGCGGACGAGTGAGTGAGCAGGTCCGGGCAATCCACAATCGCTGCCATTCGTGGTCAGCGTCCGGCGTCGTAGCCAGCGGCCCACGCCGGATGATTACGGTAAAGATCCGCCGCTGTCTTGCACGGCTTGTGACCCTCGCAGAACTCGGCGCTAGCACTGACGTTGCCATGCGCGTCCATCGTCATGTGACACGTTCCCTTGTCGGTGGTGAATAACCCCATCGTTTGCTTCTTTCTTGCCGTACCGCGCCGCTGGTTAGTGCGGCGCGGAGTTGTTTGGGATGTTTACTGTGCTGGTTGTCGGGTTCGTTGCTGCGGGTGTTGCTGTTTCGTGCGGCCTCCTACCGCCCGGGGTCGCCGGGGCGCCACGACGAATACACCGTCACACGACGCCCATTCACCACACCCCCGTACATGTTCAACGGGCGACCGTCACGAGCGGAAACCGGCCGATCACCGTCAGCGTGCGTATCGTCTGACTCGCCTAACAAAAACTCTCGCAGTTTCATGGTTCCTCCTAGGAATCCTTGCAATGAGGCATGCCGCGCCTACCGCCGGGATACGATCATGTACGGGCGGCCGCTGTCCTGACTGCCGAAGTGCACGTTGCAGCTGCCGCATACCGGTGCGCCGTCAACCCGTTGGATCGCTGGATTCCCGCAGGTGTTGTAGTTGGTGCACTGTTCACCGGTCGGGCTTCCGAGCGAACGCTCCTCGGCGGGGGAATTGTTTCCGAACATTTGTTGTTTCTTCTTTCTTGTTGTACCGGGCGGTTGTTTAGTTGGTTACGGTGACCGTAGTCGGGGTCGTCATCGCGGGTGGCGGGGTTTGGTGCGGGAGCAGATGCAAAACACCCACCCCCGCAACCAACAACACAACACTCACCACCAACTGCCGGATCACGACACCCACGGCGGCAGACTCGACGCCTGCCGCCGTGGGTTAAACCGCGGATCCCACACACCCCGCCGCTTCAGCTCCCTCTCCTCCTGGCGGCGGGTTCTCTCTTCCTGCTGGTAGTCCTTGTACTGGTCGAACATCACCCCACCAACCGTTCCCACAAGGTGGGTGGCCGCGCCTCATCGTGCTTGCATTGCATTTCAACCCACTCGGTGGCGTCGAAATCACGGTGACCGTTCGCGCACTGGTACTCGTAGGAGTTCATCTTGGCGCGGGTCCACCCCTTGTGATCCTTGGGCATGATTGGTTACCTTCTTTCGGTTTTGGTTTGGTTACGGTTAGTTTGGGTTCGCTGGGCGCGGCGGTAGTCATCGACTGCGGACGGGTCACCGACCATGCGGTCTAACAGGGCGCTGGTCACCGGTCGACCCCGTTCCACCGGGACGGCTCCTCGTAGCGGCGGCCGGTGTTGAGGGCCTTCTCCCAATTCGCCCGCCGGTCAGCGGACTGCTTCGGCTCCCACGCCCGGTACGGCTCTTTCCCAGGATTAACATCACTGCGCGTACTCATTGGGTTTGTTCCTGTTCTCAAGTCAGGGTTGGGTTTATTCGCTGGTCTGGTAGTGCGCCAGGAACTCGGTCACGGTCGCCACATCCGACTCGGACGGATCGGGGAGACACAACATGGCGAGCTGGACACCAGAAATTGTTTCCAAGTCAGCGGGGTCAACGTGGCGTTCCACAACGTGACCGGTTTCGGTGTCGGTGAGGGTGACGCGCATCATCGCGACCGCCTCCGTCCCGCGTGATGACGATCCACCGCGTCGTAATACGACTGGAGATCAGGACGATGCCGCGCCGCTTCGCTTTCCCAGCAGCGACAACTCCACTGCTTACTGGTGCCGCACTGCTCGCACTCGTAGGCGTCGCTAGGGTCCACGTGGCTCATCGCGACCGCCCCGATTCCCGTTCCCGCTGCTCAACCCAGCGGTCCCATTTCTCTTGGCGTTCCCGACGGCGGGCGGCGTCATCGGCTGTTTGCTGGCTCATGCCGCGGCTCCGATCGCCTCATCCACCGCGACCTGCACCCGCTGCTGAACCGACCCGCCGCAGTACAAGCACAGGCGGGCGATCTCATCGGAGTCGTCCACGCTGACCGTGGAACCGTGCGAGTGCTGCCGCTGCCACACCACGACGAACCACTCCGTGGTGTCCTGCCGGCAACGCTCACAGGGCAGAGTGATTGAGGCGCTCATGACGCCACCCCCAGCGCCGGGGTGGACAGCAGCTTCGCCTTGTGGTGCAACTCCACCAACGCGGCCACCAACGGCAACAGATCACCAGCGGGCCACTCATGCTGCGCCTCAGGCCCCTCAAACGCCGTGTTCGTCGAATCCACCAGGGTTTCGACCACCCCCGGCTCTGGGTCGCCGACGTAGATGGTTTGGGTGAGCCGGAAGGTGAGCAGCTCACCACCGACCTGCACCACGGTCGGGGCGGAGCAGTGGGTGACACCAACATCATCGGAGATGCAATGCTCGGGCGAACACCACCCCGGGTGAGGGATAGACGCCGGGGGGGCTTCAAGGGTTAGAGTCGTCATCGTTGATTTCCTCTCTGGGATCGACAGGCCCGGGTTGGCATCGTGAGTGCCGCCCGGGCACCTTCAGTGGTTTGGATGTAGTTGGGGCTACTTATCGCGGTCACGCCGGCACCGATAGGTGGCTGGGGAAAGCTCCTGCTTCCAAACATCTCCGCCGTCATCGACCTCATATGCTGTGATCGTGCGTGAATCGTCGTCGCCGATCTCAACGGAAACGGTTCCGTGGCGGCCATCTTCCATGACGATCTGGCCTAGCCGCTTCTTGCTCATATTCTTTACCTTCTTCTCTGGGTCGGAGCTGTCTGAACTGCTTAGGACCAGCGCCCATGCGGGTACCTGGCCGCGTGGCGTGATTGCCGCCATGACACACCGTGCGCGATATGCACGGTCCAGCCGAGTTTGCTGTTCCACGTCGCCAAACCGAAATCCACCGACGTGGACGTGTAACCATGCTTTGACCAGTTAGTCCATACGAGACCGGGAATGACATACAGTCGCTCGCGCACGATAAGAGGCATCACGCATCGCCCCGTTCGTGCCGCGCCGCCTCATCCAGATAGTTGTGGATTTTGGTTGCTTTCCACCGGGCGTGCTGACGGATCACTTCGTGATACCCGTCATCGTTCGCTACTTTCTGGAGGTGGCTCAGCTCATCACGCCACTGATCCACAATGTTGCTCATCACGCCACTGCCTTATCGATAGCGGCCGGCCGTAGATAGGTGACCGCGGCAGCGTCGGCCCGTTGAGGCAGGCTGGCCGTGCGGCGTTCAACCACCGTGGCGACCTGGCCGAGCAGCAAACCCATCCCGATCGCAGTCTGCGACAGCCCAAACAACAGCAACACCCACGGCGACATATGGTCAGACACGACGCGGTTCATGCCCGGTCCCTATTCGCGCGGTTAAACCTCACCCGGTTCACCAAGCCACGAGCCGTAACAGTCACGTCGCTGCCATGTTCACCGTCGCTCGCGTTCTTAGCGATGTCGTAAGCCTCACGCGGGTCATCAGTCGACCCGACCGCAACATCACATCCGCGGCAGTCAATCTTGTACCTCGCCATTACTCCTCAGTCCTTTTCGCTCTGCTCGACCATCGCATCCCATTCGATGCCGATGATGAGATCCTCGATGGGTGTATCGATCTGCCATTCATCCGTGGTCATGCGAGGTTCCTGTCGTTTATCATGTTGCTTACCACCGTGCCCTAGCTTCTGGCCCTGGCGGATAATCCCTGGCCGAACGGCGCCTCGCGCACCGTTCACAAATAGGCATTGTGGGCAATGCGTCGCTAGGCCGTTGGTACGCGAAAGGCGCAGGGGCATTGCAATCCGCGCAGGTGTCGCCGAGGTCGGGAATACGTATCCTCATTGCTGTGCTACCTCCTGAAAGTGCAGTTCGGGTTTGGGTGGGGGTCCGGGTCTCCCGCTCCAGACCCACCACGGTTCGGGCCCCCTTTCGTTGTGGTGGTCATGCCACCGCTCGGGCGCGGTAGCGGAACTTCAACAACTCCCGACGGTGACTAGCAGGCTGACCACCAACCACGCCGTGCTGCTCATCAACCGGAAAGGTCAAGGCATCAGCGACGCATTCGGCCCGCACCGGACACCCAGCGCAAATCGCGAGAGCACGCCGCTCCCACCCGTACAGTCGCTCGTCAGGCTTCGAGTCGACGGGACCGAAAAACAAATCGCCGTCCAGGCCCCGGCACTTCGCCGAGTCACGCCAATCGTTCACTTCCGGTCACCGCCTCCCTGTTTTTGGGCGCACTAAATACGCCGCACGTGTCCCTCTCGGTGAATCGTTACCGGGCCCACTCGAAGCGGGATGTCTAACGCGGACCCTGTTGCCGTCTAGCCCCTATACGGTAGCATTCAGACGACGGCTCGTCTACCCCCTATACGGTCCCGAACGAAGGCGAACCGGCCAGGGGGCTTTACAGGGAGGACTGAATGCGCCTTACAGTGCACAAGTGGCCCACACACATGATCTTCAACAAGTGATCGAGACAACCCTCGCTGAGGTCGACGCCGCCTACGTCCGGGCGCTAGCAGCGATCAACGCCGAACCAGCCGCGGGAGACGCTGCCAAGGCCGCACACGCCCTGGCAGCTCACCTACGCAAACTCGCCGACGCAAGTGCTCAACTCCGAACACGCCTCGCCGGTCGCATCAAGGAAGACGAGGGCTTATCCCTCGCCAAACTCGCCGACCGCATCGGCATGTCCAAGGCACGCGCGCAGCAGATCATCGACAGCATCGCAGCGCAAAAACTCAAAGAAGGAGGTTCGGACGATGTTCAGTGAGCACATGGGTTTATCCGTTGAGGTGTGGCCCGTCGCCGCAGACGAGGTCGGTATCTGGCTACTGTCCGGGGACGACGCTTGGCGCTCACCCCGGATCCCCGCCGATAGCGAGCCCCATTTCGAAGTCGAACTCCTGCTCGCTGGGCACGAGATGCCCACGCCGGCGCTGCTGCACAGCACGAGCTGGCGACCTGACGGTCCTAACGTGGTCTTGACCTACGTCGCCGTGATCCCTGTAGTTGAGGTGGCCCGGGCGCAGTGGCCTTCCGCGCGACCGGTGACTGCGGGATTGCTTCCCGCAGTGGGGAACCCGCCGCCACACGGCCCAGCTGACGTGCCTGTGCCTCGGTACATCGACGTGCTGTTCCACGGGCTGCGGCATCTGCGGTTCCTCACCGACACCGACGCCAGCGCCCGGACCGTGCTAACCGGGCATTGGGCGACATGGCTAGACGAGATGCAACCAGCGCTGGCCGGCATGTACGAAACCACGCCTTAACCGGGTCATACCTCAACAGGGAAGGATTCGCTTGTGATCGCGTGGTGGTGGCTACTCGTCATGCTCGCCGTACTAATCGCCGTCGCGGCTGTTCTGCACCGCGACGTGCGCGAAGCATTGAGCATCATCGCCTGCGCGGTCGCAGGCTTGGTACTGGCGCCGCTGGTGCTGCTCCTGGACCGCGTTCTGGGCTGTGGCGCGATCCCCATCAAAGCCCGCACAGTGGAAGCGTTCGCCCGGCAACGGTCCGCCGCAGGTGAACCCGCATGGCTGTTCTTCACCCGAGGACGCGGCGTGCTGCTCCTAAGGAAATGGGACCTCGGAAGTAACCGCGTCCGAGTCCAGGTCGGCGTAAGCCCAGAGTGGCGCCGCGACCGCTAACCGGGCTACCCCGAGTGGGATGATGCCCTAACAAAGATCAAGGCCCGGGGCTGCTACTCCCGGGCCTCAACCACAACTCAACACGTAGGACGCGGACATTCTAACGTCCCAACCCTGACCAATCCATCTGAGAGTGTAACCCACTCTCGCTAGGGAGCGTTAGGAGCCTCCTCGTCCACCGTGTTCAACAAGACACGAAGGACTCAAGTGGCTAACCGCGCACGACAACCAGGCACCTACATCGAACTCGACGACGCCTGGAATGACCCCGGATGGACCCGGGTCCCCAACGGCATCGCCCGCTGCACCACGATCAGCCGCCGTGTCAAAGGCTGGATCCTGGAAGTCGCCTCTCACGCGCCAGGGCGCAGGCTCACGGTCACCGAGATGTTGAAGTGCAGCACCGACGGCCGCGACGCCACCTACGCCACGATCAAGGAAGCAGTCGCCGCCGGGTTCGTCACACGACGCCAAGAACGCGGCGAACACGGGCGCATGGGGCCCGTCATCTACACCGTCCACGTCAAGCGGCAAAACCCCAGCTCACAGCCGCTTACGGATTTTCCGGATGCGGCTGAGCCGGATACGGCAAACCCGGAGTCCAAAAGACATAAGACTAGAACTGCAGAAGATAAAGATCTAAAACAAGACGCCGCCGCGGCGTCATCTCCTACGGAGACGGCGCTCGAAGATCAAAACAATGCGGGCTCTGCGAGCGCGCCATCACCGCGCTGCCGCGGCGACGAGCCGCCGCACCCACAAGATCCTCAACCCGAATCAGCACCCGAACCCCAACCCGACATGTGGGACACCGGCAACTACCCCACCAGCCCCACCGAAGCCCTCCACAACCTCACCCCCGGACACCTCACCCAGTACGGCCGGTACGAGAAACTCGCCCGACACCTCGACCTCTACGACCGTTGGGTCCCCAATGGCCTCGAACCCAACGACTACAACGCCATCGAGGCCATGGTCGACCGGGGCGAGTACTGGAAGAAGATCCTCCGCTATCTGCTGAACGAGCGCGGCTACGGTAAGGACGAGATCACCCGCTACATCACACAAATCGTGACTTGCTTGAAGGCTGCCGCGTGAGCCGCCGGCTAGGTGGCGGCTCTCAGCATCTTCACATAAAACCAACAGTAAACACGCGCAACGAACTAACGCTGTCGACCGTTCATAAACCGACAGTTACGCAAACTGTCCACGCCTTCACGGAACGGATGAACATCAGATGAGTGGCGCCACTACCACATGGGCGATGTCCAGGTCAAACGCAGCATCAGTCGATCGCATGGCATTCATCGCGCTTAGCGAATGCAGCGGAAGCGGAGACGACTATTCGGGAATACTCCGTAGCTACCAAGCAGCAGCCGACTTCGCCGACACAGACTCGGAGGCAATCCGACAATCAGTCGCGAACATAGTTGCACTCGGCGAGATGGACATCATCGAACAAGACGACGGATCTATCCGTTGGATGATACCGGCGCTCGTCCCAGTAGAGCACCCAGAACACGAAGAGGCACGATCGAAACCTAAGAAGTTAGCCCCCAGCGAAGTCGTCTATGTCATCGGTTCTACAGCGTCACCTCTTGTGAAGATCGGCAGATCGGTTGACGTCGATACGCGACTTCGATCGATCCAGAACATGTCCCCTGCTCCGTTGACCGTCTTATGGACTACTCGCGGAGGTCGCGAACTAGAAGCTCAACTCCACGCCGCCTTCGCGAAGTACCGAGTTCACGGTGAGTGGTTCAACTTCGGCACGAACGATCCCGTCAACCTCATCTCAGCCGAGGTCGCTAGCCGCGCATAGGCGCGCGGCGTGAGTGCTGGCTAGGCTTGTTCGGGCCCGCTCCCCCCTTCTGGCTGGTGAGTTTGGGTTCGCTGGCGGCGGGGCTGGCACGGCACTCCTCAGCCCCGCCGCCAAGCCTCACGTTTCCGCGCGGTCGCGTGTCTGTTCCCAGCGGTCTAGGCCTTCTTCGATCAGGAGGTTGATGGCTGCGTTGAGGCTGTGGCGGGTGCGGTGGCGGTACTGGTCGAGGCGTGGCCGGAGTTCTGGGTCGATGCGGATTGTGGTGTTGGACGGGGTTGGTGGTTTCGGCATGGCGTCATCGTAGAGCCACGCCACACTGACGCCGATGTAACGCCGAAACGGCTCACAACGATGTACTGTGTGTAAGGCACAGGAACAAACCGGAAGGGAGGCGACACGGTGACCACCACCAGCAGCCGGGACTACAGGAACACGGCAGTCCAGACCGCACCAACCACAACAGAGGCCAGCGTTGTCGCCTCCCTCACCGACGCAGACCGGAAAGGAGGCGCAACGGTGAGCACCCGGATCCACTACAGGACCAAGCCCGAGCGTGACGACTACGGGCGGCGGGTGTGGCGCGTTGAGGCCACCCAAAACGGCAACTGCCGGGTCCTCACCCGCTGCTACTCCCTGTCGGACGCCTACCGGGCGATCCGGTGGCGCCGCACCCACCCACTCAGCGAGTGGATCGGCATCTAACACCCCACTCCAACACTCCCAGAAAGGAGACCACCGTCATGAGCGCCAGGACA